>Glacier_p1__coassemble_527_pt1 | contig 24492 bp, 12 predicted proteins | sample Glacier_p1__metabat2_low_PE_032 | metagenome-assembled genome bin Glacier_p1
TAAAGCTGAAACAGCCGGGCCACGCAGTCGGACTCGGAGAAATTGCGGACAGGGAGTAAGCAGAGAACCGTCGCTCTGCCGGATAGGTTTAAGCAAATCCTTATCCAAGCTCTTCTGCTCGATGAGCACGTGCGTGGATTCAATATAGCCTCGGCCTTCCCATTTGCGGGCAAACTCTTCAGCGGCTGCTTTCTACTGTTTTTCAGTTTTCAGTTGTTTTTCAGTCATATTATTCATCGGCTTATACAAGAACTGTCCTCCCGTCTGAAAGGGCAGGAATGGACGCGTCAGTGTCGCAAAGTTAGCGTTTTTTTTCGGAATATGGGCAAGGCAGCCCGGTATCCGGCAAACCGGTGAAAAAAATGCAAGCGGTTGCATTCCTCATAGCAGCCGTTTGCATCCCTCATAGCAGCCGGTTGCATGACCCGATGCAAGCGGCTGCATTTTTGCAACGGGTTATCCGGAAGATTTTGCGTAGGGGCAAAAAAAGATTTCAAAATTAAGGCGCAAATTAAAACAAAGCCAGATGAAAAAAAAGTTCATAAAAATACATCAATAGAGCAAAATCATACAAAATGCAGGCAGTATAGCTACTTGGGTAATCTGTGAAGGATTCACCCTTATACACTGATAATCAATGGATGAAAGGTGAAAGGTGAAAGATGTCTACAGCTATAGGTAAACAGATATTTCACTATAGGTTGGCGGAATAAAAGCTATAGATTCAGCTTCGTAAACAATAACTATATAAAACTGAATCCATGGAATTACGATGCTGTTTCCATGGATTCAATTTTGTAAATGAATGATTTGATACAAACGTTCGCAAATATATGCGTATAATATCATCATACACAAATAGCATAGAGAAAGAGAAATAAGACTTAAAAAAGTCGGCAACTTTAAGGAAGATGGAAAACTTCTCATAAAGTTGCCGACTAGAATTTAACAGTTTCACCATTAGGAAACAGTAATGTACAACTAAGTTATTCTATAGCAATAGGTACATCCAAATCTTCAATAGTCATTCCTGCAGTAGTACCCACAATTTTTCCCGTGCTATCCGTAATCTTTCCAGACTTAATTTCTTCAGAACCATTTAACTTATAGTAAAGTTCCAATCCATCAGACTTCGGATCTACCGACAACATATTTTGTTTTAACTGATTGGCTGTTCTAGCTACACTCCACACACGAATTTCACTCATATTCCCCATCAATGGACGCTCACCCCAAGGGAAACCAGGAATTTTTCCAATATTGAAACCTTGATCTGCATTAGGGTCAAAACCTGCTATAGACCAATCAGTACCTGCTTTTTTCTCACCATTCACATAAAGTGCCGTCTTACCTGAAGACTGATCATAAGTCAATGCCACATGATACCATTTACCTACCTTCAAAGGTTCAGTAACATTATAGTGCTGCTGACCTGCAACCTCAAGACATCCCATCGGTGTACCAGGCGCATCACCTATACGCAAAATCATTATACCTTCTGTACCCATTACCGTAATATTAGAAGACGATCTATTCAAGAAAACTAGTGCTTCATAAGTAAATGACTTGAAGAAAGTACCAGCAGGGAAACGCACCGAGATGTTACTGCTGAAGAATCTGCCGGCCTTCTTAATCTTCAACGGTTTGTTAATAAGGAAGTAAGCAATACTAGTGCCAGGCAAAGTTTCAGTAGAAGAGTTTACACGCACCGGCAAGATGAATGGTTTACCTTCTTCTAAAACATCCAAATTGGTAATCTTCATCTTAACATTATCAGCATACAGTTTACCCTCAGGAATAACAGAAGTGGTACTGCTCAACTCTACATTAGAGGGATCGAACATTCGATATTCCGTGCCGTATTGCTGGTTATACGACTCTACTACACTGGCATCTGCAATAGAGTAAGACACGTTGACTTGCGAAGAAGTCATCGTAGAAAGACGAGCAGCCAAATCGAAAGTCATAGTTTGTGTATCATCTTCCACATCAATGGTATATTCCTTATTTTCAAAATACACTTTAGGCTCTAAAAGATCTCCTTCACTGTCGCTACATGCACTGTTAATCAGCCCCATGCAGCCTACTATTCCGAAATATAAAATATATTTATTCATATTAGATTCATTTTAAAGGTTTTACTTAGCTGGAGTTTCAGCTCCCTGTTTTTCTTTCCATTCATTGAACACTTCCTGATTAATCCGGATAGCTTCACGCATCCATTTATAATCCGGTGTATTATCGTAGTCATTATCCATACGAAAAGCACCCACACCACCTTTCATACCATGTTCTGGCATATAAGCCGCCTGTCTCAACAAGCTACCGCCAGACAAAGAATAAGATTCAAAGTTTTCGGTAGTGATAAACTTATGAGGCTCAGCGTAGCTATCCAAAGAAGTAGAGAAACCGTAGCTCTGGATAATAAAATAATCTACATACTCTGGAATGGAGGTTACAAAAGAATGGAAATTACCATCGATACAAATCAACTTATGCCCCTTTCCTTCCGGATCGCTTTTAGGACCAATATATTTGTTCATTTCCTTAATCAAGAATGCCAAATGACGGTCTTCACTCAAAGAACCATCCATATCAAATACACCGGAACCAATTTCCCAGTCAATATCATATCCGTCCCATTCATTCACAATCAGCGAGTCACAAAGAGCTTTGGCAAAACGAGCTAACGCTTCCTCATGATTCGGAGTATCAGGTACACCTTCATACCCCCAGAATTTCCAGCGAGCTTTTTTCTTTTCTTCGTTCAACTTTTGTTCCGACCATCCCTCTTCATCTGCTTGCTTTTCTACCGGAGCATAAACAGAGGCTGGTGTTCTACCCTTACCGATATACGAAAGCAGCGTAACCTCCAACAACTTAGTTCCTTTTACTTTCTGAACAAACTCCTTGTCTTTTTTCTGTTCAGGAGTAATCTCAAAGCGTCCGGGAGCTCCACTCCACATGGATACAATGTCCATGCTGTCTGGCATAGAAGTAAGGTATCCGCGACGGTAAGCTCCTGCAGGCGCCCAGTTAGAGTACCATCCGAAAGCAACCGGACGACCATAATTCACCGCTTTCTGTTTGTATGCGCGAAGCTCAGCATAATAAGCTTCACTCTTTTCATCGTTCGAGGTATTCATTCCCCCGATATGTTCTATTTCTATATTTTCTACATCCGTACAAGAAGATACAGTCATCATACCCACAAGAGGAAGCAGATAAAATAATTTCTTTAATGTCTTCATATTATTGCTAGATTTATAAATCAATAGTTATTACATTAATTCTGTTTAGCCCAAATTAAATCTGTAGATTCCTTATCCGGACCACCTAATTTTTGCACAGCATCTTGATACAGATTTTTTGTGGCTTCTGTATTTTTAAAGCTAACCGGATAAATCATACGTCTGATTCCTCTATCATTAGTTATATTACTCTGGTTATGATTTCCTCCAGGAATGATAGAATTAAGCTTAGGATAACCGGTTCTACGGAATTCTGTCCATGCTTCTTGCCCATTGGGGAACATAGCAATGTATTTTTGAATCATAATCTTTTCCAGTTTCTGTTCATTGCTTCCCTCAAATTTTACGGTAGTAGCACAAGGAGCATCGCAAGGATGACCAAATTCACGACTTTTATTTACCGTAGCCGCCGGTTTTCTGCCTGAATTCATGTAGTCATCCAATGAAACTTGCACACCGTTTTCTGCAAACGACATACTGATACCTGCCTTGTAAAGTTCAGAAGCATCCCCAAAGTCAGCACCCCAGAACAGAGCAGCTTCTGCTCTCAAAAAATAAACCTCAGATGCCTTCATCCAATCCAGAGGAGAATCGGCTTTAATATTTGGCTTGGAATAATAGTAATAGGCATCCTTTTTCGGTTCACCAAGCTTACTACGACTTTTATCATGTCCCATCGGCACACCTTGATATTGCTTACCATCGAAAGCCTGTTCACCTACCGTGCAGGAAGCATCCACTGGCAAACAATAGGCACTGATGCGCGGATCATGATATCCCCTAAGATATGCTAAAATAGTTGTACCTATACGAGCATCGTCGTAATTATCAGAAATCCAAAAAATCGGATTACGCAGCGGTACACCAGCTCTCGGGCCTGCACCGGCTGCATCATTAACATCCGTCATCACACCTACACTATGGTCCACTGCCTTTTTAGCATACTCTTTGGCTAAAGACTGTAATTCAGCATCGCGTGCTTCACGCAGACGTACGGATAAACGAAGCATCAACGAATTGGCATATTTCACCCACTTAGTACTATTTCCTTCATACACCACATCGTAATCCGGCAATACTTTCACACCGCTGTTTGCCAAAGGAGTCAATGTATTTACAGCTTCTTCCAAATCTTTCAGCATCGCTGTATAAACCACTTTTTCAGAATCATAAGGCACATTGATTTCTCCGGTACCAGCTTGTGTATAAGGTATAGGGCCGAAAGACTCCAATATTTTGTGCCAACCTGAAATTTTCAAAATCTGTGCCAAAGCTCCGATTTCAGGAGCATTGTATGCCATACCATAATCAGATAATTTCTTCCATGAGTCTAACAAATTCGTATATGAATTCTTAAACGTAGCAGATAACCAGCTATCTACCATTACATAATTCAAATGGCTGTTACCTCCTTCAAAGAAATTATTCATTCCGAAATAACCGGACCATGCATCAGCCGACAGATTATAAGCTATCTGATATTCATTTACCGGGTCGGTATCTTCCGCTTGAGTACCTATCGGGAACACTGATTTTTCCATGGAAGTAAGCAAACCTCCAATGGCAAAACCATCCATCAGACCCTCTTCCTCGGTCATTTCAAAAGGATTCGTATTAATATCCTCAAAATCACATGATGTCATAGCCAATAGGCCTACGGCTATTGCTACCAATTTATATTGATTTAATCGTTTCATACTGACAAATTATAGTTTAAATTTCACACCAAAACCGAAACTTCTAACACTGGGTTGCATAAAGTAATCGTTACCTTGACCGAACGTTGCTGTAGAAGGAGTCAGTTCAGGATCAAAAGGAGCCTCACAATAAATCATCAAAGGATTGTTTGCGATGAACGAGAAAGTTACATCTTTCAAAATGTTCTTAAACCATTTATTTGGCAACGTATAACTCAAAGTTAATTCTTGCAAACGCACATTAGTGGCGCTGTACAAATAGTATGCTGAAGTCTGATAGTTACCGGTACCCACCATCTGATAATAGGCTTTAGCATCTACCCTACCTTGATTAGGGAACAAAGCACCTCCCAAATCACGAGCTTCACCACTACGCTTAGATACGCCAAAACGATCCATGATAGCCTCAGTAGAAGAAGTTACTACTCCACCAAAACGAGCATTAATCAAGAAACTTAATCCAAATCCCTTATAAGAGAAAGAATTGTTCCAACCCATATTGAATTTCGGAGCGACTTTACCTAAATACACAGGTTCGCCATCTTCCATTTCAAACTTACCATCAGTGCTTACATCCACGAAGCCTTGACTGTCTTTTTTAAAGAAGCGAGTTGCATAAATATCATGAATACTACCACCTACTTTCAAAATCGTACGTCCCTTATCTTTCATGACCTCAGGAATATTAATCGGCTCATCCATTAAATCAGTATGATAGTTATTCACCATTTCCTTGATTTCATTGATATTCTTAGAGAAAGTCAATGTAGAAGAGATTCCCAAACCACACTTCAACTGATCGGAATAATTGAAAGAAGCTTCCCAACCACGATTTTCCACATTACCTGCCTGCAAATAAATGGAAGTATAACCAGTAGACTCAGGCAAAGTACCCTGGAAAGTCTGATTAAAGGTGTTAGATTTATAATAGGTAACTTCTGCATTGAACTTCTTCCAAAGACGTACAGACAAACCAAATTCATAAGACTTCGTCTTTTCCGGTTTGAAGTCGGTAAATGGATAAATGCCAGTAGGTTTTAAAGCGCCACCAACAATAGGAGTAGTTACCGTACCCGGTGTCAAGCCTGAACGAGAAATAGGTGCACCCACTTCTGTATAAGAACCGCGTACTTTTAAATAAGAAATAAATTCAGGTAAAGTACACATTTCTGAAATAATCGCAGAGAGACCAACAGAAGGATAAAAGAATGGATTTTCACCGGTATTTACCAAACGAGAATTCCAATCTAAACGACCGGTTAAAGTTAAATAAAGCATGCTTCTCCAACCCAACTCAGCATTCAAAAATCCTGCATGATTACGAACACGAGATTCTCCTCCACTTTCTGAAATACGACCATTGGCTGGGTCAATATTCGCTGCTGCAAACTTATTAGGAACCCCTTTCAAAGGACCTTTATATCCTCTAGTTAGCGAACCATAATTTGAATAACTCCAACCTAAGTTGGCAGAAATACTAAAATCCATTATATTCTTATTAATATTCAGCATAGCATCAGCGTATTCTTGATGGTCATTAAAGTTTTCATACCCATAAAAACCTTTCTTTCCTTCAGCAAATACCTGATCAGAAGAGGCATAAATTTTACGTTCAAACTGCACATAAGAATGATCCATACGATAACGGGCAGCTATATTCAACCAGTCTGTAATTTTAAAAGTGGCACCGACATTGAACATATAACGATGCTTTTCATTAGTAGCCACATTACGATAAGCAGTCCAATAAGGATTCTGCGGTGCATATACGGCATCTGATACAGGCCAATTCTGCACAGGCAACTTACGCGAATCATCAAAATACTCGAAAGTCTTCATGTCGGTAAAATTCTCACCTCTAGGGAACAGATAAGCAGCTACTATTGGATTCCAATACAAACCTTGAGAGACCATATTGCTATCATCTTGTTTCACATAAGAAGCTCCCAAATCCAATTGCAAACGATCGTTCAAAAATGATGTAGTATTACGGATTGTAAAGTTCAAACGATTATACTCATTGTTTGGAACAATACCTGCTGAATTGGTTGATGAAATAGAAGCAAATGTTTGGTTCTGTTTCGTACCGGTAGTCAACGTAACAGAATTGATGAAATTGGTACCTGTATTGAAAAAATCATCCTTAGGGTCATAAGAACTAGGAGTAGCCAACTTATTTCCCCAACTTTCGTAAGATCCCTTCACATTTCCATACGTATTCTGAAATTCCGGAGTCATATAAGCCTTGCTAAATTCTGTAGAAGAAGATACGGAAATAGACAACTTTCCTTCTTTTCCTTTTTTGGTAGTAATCAAGATGACACCGTTGGCTGCACTACTACCATAAAGAGCTGCTGCTGAAGGACCGCTCAATACAGAGATGCTTTCAATGTCTTCGGGGTTAAAGTCTGCGATACCTTCCGATCCGGCACGGCCTTCACCCATGATACCACTGTCCGTATTACCCATGTTGGTATTGAACAAAGGAATACCGTCTACAACATACAATGCGTTATTGTCACCCTCGATTGACTTGGCACCACGCATCACTACGCGAGTAGCACCACCCACACCACTAGCACTCTTATTGATACTTACACCGGCAATTTTACCGTTCAGCGAATTTACAAAGTTGGCATCTTTCACGCGCACCAATTCATCCTGACCTACTTTCTGAACATTGTAGCTCAAAGCTTTTTCGGCACGTTTGATACCGAGGGCTGTTACTACCACTTCTTCCAGTTGTTCACTGTCTTCTTTCATCACTAGATTCAGCGGAGCACCAGTCACGGTAACAGTTTGAGTGGCATAACCGATATAGCTGACTTCCAACACTGCTCCCTTGTCGGCCTGCAATGAGAAGTTACCGTCTATATCAGTTACAGTACCGTTAGTAGTACCTTTCACCAAGATACTTACACCGATTAAAGGTTCACCGTTGGCGTCTTTCACCTTTCCGGTCACCTTTTGCTGACTCTGTTCAGGAGTTGCTTTTTTGGTAGACAAAATAATTTGTTTATCTACAATAGCATACGTCACATTGGTACCAGCAAACACTTCGTTCAGGATGTCCGTAATCTTGGTAGAAGCGGCATTCAATGTCACCATTCTGTCGGTCTGAATGGTATTGTCATTGTAAAGGAACACATAATCGGAAGTAGATTCGATTTTATTCAACACTTGCTCTACGGTAGCTTTGGAAATACCTAAAGAAGTACGCACACGCTGAGCAAAACTGTCATTAGCAGACAACTGCAAGAAGACAGCAAATAATAGTATCAGACTTATCCTCATGGGTAAAGGCAATTTTAATTTTAAGGTATATTTAAGGCATAATGCATTAAATGAATGATTATTTTTCATACATTTGCGGTTAACTAAAGTTTATTACTATAATGAACTAGGTTGACTTTCTCCCGATTTTCAGTTTGGTAGACTCATCATCGGGAAAATAAGTGTTTTTCTCTGGAAGGAGGCTGTGGGGACGGCTTTCTTCCTTTTTTGTTTTTCTTCTGGTATTATCTCATAGGCTATCTATTTTTTTAAGTTATTAATATAAATCTACTATATATTTCGTCTTACTAAGTGTGCCGTCCTCTTGCTGAACGGACTCTTCTACATGCCACTTCAAATTGCCCGATTTGGAAAGGTAATCCAATATCAGGGGCAAGGTCTCTTGCCGGAAAGTGGCTCGGTATCTTAATTCTTTATTCTGTCTGTTGCGGAAATCAATTTCTACATTGAAATGCCTGGACAGACGTTTGAATACTTCTTCCAGCGTAGCATTGCGGAAAATAAGTTTACCGTCTTTCCACGCTATCTTTTCATAGACATCCACTTCATTCTTGGTCCATCGGCCATCGGCTTTCTCGTACACCAGCTGCTCTCCGGGATGCAAGGCTACCGATTCTTGCGCTGACATCTGTACATTAACTTTTCCTCGCTCCAGTACCGTGCAGACCGAAGCATCATCGGCATAGGCCGAAACGTTGAATCGAGTGCCATGCACATATACCGTAGGGCCGTCAGGAGTAGCTACATAGAACGGATGTTCCTTATCGGCCGTCACTTCAAAAAAAGCTTCTCCATTCAGTTCCACATCTCTGCTCTCCGCACGGAACGTAGTAGGATAACGCAAAGTAGTACCTGCATTGAGCCACACTACCGAACGGTCGGGCAGTTCGTAACGTATTACCGAACCTGCCGATGCAGTTACTTCTGCATACTGCACCGGTACTTCCGGCTGATGAAAATAGAGATAGCCAAAGGTCAAGGTAGTAAGCAGCAGCGGCAAAGCCAACATAGCAGCATAGCGCATCAATTGTTCCATCTGCTGTTTTCGCTGACCAGCTTTCGCTTTCTTGCGCATCCGTTCAAAAGCCTTCTCCACATCAACCGACTCCATCTCTCGGATATCATCAGTCAATACTTGGGCTTTGCGAAGCAATCTTCCTATCTCTAATTTTTCCATATCTCTTACAATCTCTGTACCTGTACTAAAACCTGTTTGAAACTTGCGTTACATAGATAATACAATTCTCCGATTGAAAAGGGACAGGCATAGACACTTTTTTTTGAAAAAAATTGTTTTTATTAAAAGGATGGTGGAAAAATAATAAGAATTTTGCATCTTTGTTCTGCCAAAAGAACAAATAACCCCATAGACTATGATTAAATCTTTATTCAGCAATAGCAAGGAGAAAGACTTCAAACAGCTGTTCGAAGTCTATTACGCACCTTTTTGCTTATATGCCGGAAGATACATTGAGGATAAAGATGTCTGTGAGGACATCGTATCTGATGTCTTTGCCAGCCTATGGAATCAAAACTCTTTCGACCCCCTTTCCAGCACAGCAGTGGGATATATAAAGATGTGCGTCAAGAACAGTTGCCTGAATTATCTAAAGCATCAGGAGTATGAACGGAGCTATGCCGAACATATCCAGCAAAAAGCTCCAGTCTATGAAACTGAACCCGATAGTGTGTATACCTTGGAAGAACTTTATCAGATGCTATACAGTACTCTGCAGCAACTACCCGATAATTATCGCAAAGTATTCATAGAGAGTTGTCTGAACGGGAAAACACATGCCGAGATAGCAGAAGAATTGAATGTCAGTGTTAAATCGGTCAACCGCTACAAGCAAAAGACACTGGAATTACTGAAAGAAGAATTGAAAGATTATCTGCCGCTGCTGCCTATTCTTATCCAATCCTTCCACGAAGTTATGGCAAACAATTAACATGCCAGGCTTTGAATTTCGAATGGAAATGCTGAAATAAAAATGGCTCGGAAGCTAAAGCGAGTTACCACTTTTCACTTACGAGCCATGCTTTTTTTCCTTGCCAAGCTATTCTTTGTCGGCGCTGAATAGCTGTTAATCAGGAACTATCGTCAACTGCAGGCGATAGCTTTGAGTAGCGGGCAACAGATAACGTTCATCCGGCATGGAACCCCAACTGTCATAACCGCCTACTCCCATCTGACGGGCATCTATGCATACCTCTACAAAATCGCGCGGAGTTATATCATTGATATGTGTATGCCGCGGTTTGATATTATACGCAGTGCTTACGTCGTGTTTCCGCTCCTCCGCATTGCGGTTGTTCCACTGGTAGTCTCTATGAACAGCTTCTTCCGCATCGAAATCTTCCACAGCATTACGCAACGCTGAAAATTCCATCACATCCTCAGCATAAATTATCAGCCCCTTGCCGTTTTTCTGACTGACAGACAACCAACGGGTATCGGTGTGATGTCCGTTTTCCTGCGGACGTACATACGGATAGTATAAAGCGTCAGCGGTTGTATGGAAGCCATCCACCACTACTCCGGCATTCCGGTCCGTATAGTTTTCCTCTGGCCCACGACCGAAATAAGACACTTGATTCATCGGGGCGGGCATACGGAAACGGATGCCTACACGCGGCACTTGAAGACGAGCTTGGTCAGCCTGATAATCTCCAGCTACCGGAGTGAAGAGGTATCCTGCCTCTACGATACCGGAAGGATGAATGCGATAAGTCACTTCGTAGGCATTTCCGGCGGGTAAAGCATACTGTATCGTAAGCAGCGCATCCTTTCCATCCATGGCCAAGTGGGCATCCGTCACCCGAAAATCACGACTGGCCTGCTTCCACACTTGTAACCGCAACGGCATACGACTGCCGTAATCATTGTCATTGGGCGCACGCCAAAAGTTAGGCTGAATACCAAAACCGTCTTTAAAGTATTCAGTACCTCGATAACGGTAAGATTCTACCACACCGGTAAGCTTATTAAAAACAAAGTCTACCCAGGAAGACTGTATCGTCAATAAATCTCCCTCCTCTCTACAGGTTAAAGCCGGTCCGTTGGTCTTGAAGCTCCGCGGCAAGGATTCAATCGGCAAGCGAATCTGTTCTCTGGCCACTTCATACCCCTGAGGTATCAGTGGATCTTCTTCCATATTCAATACGCTGAAATCCACAAAATATTCTATACCGGACGTAGGCTTCAGTCCTGCCACCTTGATTTGCAACGTATCACTACACTGCGGAGCAATATCCATAGACAATTTTCCACTACGTATCACTCTTTCATTAGCTTTCACTGCATAATGTATCTGATAATTCTTCAGGCTCTTGAAATAAAAGCGATTGGTCACCTTAAATTGCCCGGCCAATGCATCTACAGCTTCAAAGGCTACATTCTGATGAACGTATTTCACCTCACTGTAAGCTGGATGAGGTACGCGATCGGGATTCACAATACCGTTGCAACAGAAATTTCCGTCGCTAGGCATATCTGTACCAAAGTCGCCGCCGTATGCCCAAAACGGACGGCCCTGCTCATCCTGCGTCAGAATACCTTGATCTACCCAATCCCAAATGTATCCTCCTTGAAGATTGGGATAAGTATAAATGGCATCCCATTGCAGTTTCAATCCACCCGTAGAATTTCCCATGGCATGTGCATATTCCGAAGGCACCACCGGACGGTCGCTACCCTTCTTACCGATAGATTCCAGCCAACGGGCACTGGGGTACTGAGGCACAATCATATCCGTGTTCCACTCCCACTCGGCACGTTCATAATTCACCGGACGATTCATCACTTCTTTATCTGCCTGCTTCAGCCATAAATAAGTCTGATAAAAATTATAGCCGTTACCGCCTTCATTGCCCAATGACCAGAAAGTCAGGGAAGGATAGTTCTTGTTGCGCTCAAACATATTCATTGTACGATACAAGTGAGGTTTCAGCCACTCCGGATTGTTGCCCAACGTACCGCCCTTACGCAGATTATAATACATACCGTGCGATTCGATATTGGCCTCATCATACACATAGAAGCCGTATTCATCGCACAGCTCATAGAAACGACGGTCTTGCGGATAATGACAAAGACGCACCGTATTAATATTAGCGCGCTTCATCAGTTCAAAGTCGCGCCGCATCAGTTCTTCCGATACATAATGTCCGGTTTTAGGATCGTGTTCATGAATATTCACCCCTTTCAACTTCAAGGGTTTCCCATTAATCAGCAGCAACACATAGTTCCTGCCGTCGGGACCTTTTTGATCTACTTCCTTGATTTCTATGCGACGGAAGCCTACTTTATAAGGAACCACTTCACTCACCCCACCCTGGCGATACACCGTCATCAGTAACTGATACAATTGCGGAGATTCAGAAGTCCAGGTGCGCACATCGGGCAACTCGGCATCGAATGCCACCGTCTGCTTTCTACCGGGCTCTACGACTATCTCTTGACGGTCGGTAATGACCGGTTTACCGGCAGCATCCAATAATTCGTATTGCACCTGTAAGGCTGCGTCGTCCACCTGATGATTACGCAAATCTACGGCTAAATGAAACAGACCATTCCGGTACGTATCATCCAATGTGGAAGTTATGCGAAAATCCTGTATAGAAGCCTTGGGTAGGGCATAGATAAACACATCGCGTTCTATACCGCTCAGTCGCCAGAAGTCTTGACATTCCAAATATGAACCTGTACTCCAGCGAAAGATTTTCAATGCTAATTCATTCTTACCCGGCTTCAGAAAATCATTGATAAGATATTCTGCCGGATTCTTGGAATCTTCACTGTATCCTACTTCTTTTCCGTTGATATACACATAACAACCCGATTTGGCTCCTGCAATATGTAAGATTAGATCCCTTTGTTCCCAATCATCCGGAATGATAAGTTCCCGGCGATACACGCCAACCGGTGTCTGATCGGGCAGCAAAGGAGGCTGAGGGTCATGCGGCATGAACTCATAACTTTGGTTGGTATAAATGGCTGTACCGAAGCCCTGCATCTCCCAATTTCCAGGTACTTGTATATCAGACCAACGGCTAAGATCGGCCTGTGCTGCTACTGCATCTGCCGGCAACTGTTCTTCAGAATCTGCATACCAGAATTTCCAGGTACCATTCAACAGTTGGTAGTACGAGCTGTTTTCATAGCGACCAGACAATGCCTGCGCACGATTGGCATACGTCATATAAGCAGCGTGCGGAGGTATCGTATTCACTGAAGTAACCTGTACATCGCGCCAATACGGCAATGTGCTGCCTTCGGCAGCCAATACAGACGGTACATATCCACCTAATATCAGACTGGCCAGTAAGAGTTTGGCCAAATGAACACACTTAGTTAAGAAAAATTGCTTCATTCTCTATTTTTCTGTTGGTTTACAAATAACATTATCATAATAAAACAGGCTGTGAAAGATTCCTATTGCATACAAATATAGGGGAATTTCTCCACAACCCCAAGCACTGCTGCTATTCTACACCTATTTCATCCACAAAGATAAAAGCAGGTCGTCCTTTTCCCCAATGCCAGGACGGAATCTGATATTCCGGTGCTACCACCCACTTCACATACCGAGTTTCTAAAGGCTCAAAAGTCAATTCATGCAGATAAGCACCGTTGGTATCCGACTGCGTCACAGGTGGATAATCTGCCGATTTCACTTCTCGGAAGTGTTGTCCATCCTCAGATACTAAAAATGTAAACTTTCTGGCATCCAAGATTTCTTCACCGATTTCCACATAATTACGCACCCATGCCTTCTGGATAGAAGTCTGCTTCTTTAAATCTGCCACAATTTCCAAGTCATTCTTGTAGAAAGCAATCCAACGGCCGGTACGGTAATTCAACGTACCGTTCAGTCCGTCTACCAATGTATTAACGCCTCCAAACTTGTATTTTTCATAAACCGGCTGAATCACTGTCAAAGGTTTAGCTGTGACTTTGTTGAAAGTAACGGGCTCCACCAGCATACGACTCTTACCAATCTTACGAATGGCCACAGCCTTCAATACTGCACTTTCTTTCAACTGTAACGGTTCTTGATAACGTGTGGCATGAATATCGGGTATACTACCGTCCAAAGTATAATAGATAGGAGCCTCATCGAAAGTGGAAAGCGTCACTCGAATGGTATGAGACAATGTATCTACCTGATAAGTAGGCGTCACATCATAAATATGGCGTGCATAATTATAACCGTTCAAATTGTAAAGAGGCAATAAACCAGACAAACGTTTTTGAAAATCAGTATAATCCTTTTGATTAGGTTGTCTCCACTGCACCTCGGCCAAAGCAGCCATACGAGGCAGTTCCATATATTCCACCTGACGATAAGTAGGAATGTATTCTGTCCAAAGATTGGCCTGCACACCAATGATATGGGCAGCCTCTTCTGGCGACAAACCATCGGGAACGGGTTCAAAGCTATAAACCTTTTCCAACGGCACGTATCCTCCGATAGCCAACGGTTCATCATTTACATCCAAGGTTTGGTAATAATCAAAATACATAAATGCAGTGGGAGTCATAATAGCATCATGACCCAGACGGGCAGCCTCCACCGCACCTTCTGTGCCTCGCCATGACATCACCGTGGCATGAGGAGCCAATCCACCTTCCAACGTCTCGTCCCAACCTATCATCTTACGCCCCATGCGACTCAGCATTTCTTCTGCCCGATGAATAACGTAACTCTGCAATCGCTGTCCAGCTGTGTGCTTTCCATCGGCCTGCAACCCCAGCTCACGAATACGTTGCTGGCACTTCGGACACTTTTCCCAACGCACTTTCGGGCATTCGTCTCCACCAATATGAATATAGTCAGAGGGAAACAATTCTACCACTTCGGTCAATACATCCTGAAGGAATGCATAAACTTGGTCGTTACCGGCACATAGCACGTCTTCTGATACGCCCCATTGTCGCCACACCTCATACGGTCCGCCCGTACAGCCCAACTCGGGGTAAGCGGCCAATGCAGCCTGCATATGTCCCGGAAGGTCTATCTCCGGGATAATGGTAACGTAACGTTGAGCCGCATAATGCACAATATCACGAATCTCTGCTTGAGTATAGTAACCGCCATAGCGCGATTCCTCATACTTTCCACTGTTACGGCCTACCACAGTACCCGTTCGCCAAGCCCCAATTTCTGTCAGTTTGGGATGAGACTTGATTTCAATGCGCCAACCTTGATCATCCGTCAGATGCCAGTGAAAGCGATTGATATGATGCAAAGCCAGCATATCAATATAACGTTTAATGGAGTCTACCGCAAAAAAATGGCGCGAAACATCCAAATGAGCCCCCCGATAAGCAAAACGTGGTGTATCTTTTACTTCTACGAGCGGAATGTCTATCCGCGCAGTGGACTGTATAGGCAAAGCCTTTCTCAATGTCTGTACTCCATAAAACAATCCATTACCTGAAGCGCCATTAATAGATAGTTGATGCGGAGTTACCTTCAGTTCATAGGCTTCTTTCGAATCGGTAACCAACGTAGTATTCAAAACAATATCCGAAATAGAACTAGGCTCATCTGTTACCTGTAGTTCCAGTTGGGTTTGCTGGCGGATGTAGCAAGCCAGTAATTCAGCATTGCGCTGCAATTCAGCATTGCCTTCTGGATAGACTATTCGGGTCTGTTCGGTCAGTTCAAAATAACCTTGTCCTAAAGTGTATATTTGTTTAGGCAAAGGCACCACCTGAAAGTCGGCCTGCGCTGTGCCTACGGCAGGCCCCGAAGAACATGCCACACAGAACAGGTAGCATAAAAAAGAAAGAAGAGGAATGTGTTTACGCATGATAAATAGGGTATTAAAAAAACGCCTCCGCCACTAAGCCAGCGACAGAGGCGTTTTATTTAAATTAGAATAAAATTACTTCTGTATTCCGATTATTTGCCGTTCGGATGAGCGAAATTATAGACTGTTTCGCTCCAATTCGGAGTTTTGGCACCGAAATCGATGTCGTTACCCTTACCACTGTGGTCTTTCAATACAGTACCTTCGCCCTCATCGCACGGCCAGTAGCCTACCAAACCGTCTGTACCGTCCGGCAACTGACGAGACATGCCTTCTGTAATAGAAGATGGAGGCAAGCACTTGTTCCACAAACGAATCTGAGCCAGTTCAATTTCCATGGTACCTGCCATGTTGTCGGCCAAAACCAGTTGTTTGAAAGTAAATTTCTTGCTTACTTCCAACTCTTTGTTCTTCACGCCGTCTTTGTATAATATCATTTTTGAACCATCATACGTGTAGGTGATATGGAACCAAGTATCTGGATACCAAAACTCTTCGCTATCGAAGTAAGCACCATCCAACTGACATTGCAACGTAGGTGCATAGCATTTGGCACCATCGGCCCAGTATCTCAACAACATTGTTTCGGTACCACCCAGATAGATGGGTGCAGCGCCGTCAGAGAATATCATACGTCTCTTCCAGATATTCTTGTCATGATCCTTCACACCATCACCAGCTCCATACCAGGGATCAGTAGGATTGTTGGTCTTATTGTTTACTTTCAGCCAATATTCAAAAGTCCATTCGTTGAGCGCATAATTACCTTTGAAAGTAGTTACTGTCTGATGCGGGCTCTTCAATACCACACTCTTTTGCTTGTTGGGCATGGTGAGCAACAGCAGCAAGCGGTCGCCACGTCCGGTCACGGCTATCGGTCCCGATACCGATGCAATTTTCACAGGCACTGCATATTGCTCTTGGTTTGGAGTGGTATACGGCTTAATGGTAAGCAACAAACTGGCGGCTGCTGTTTCTCCGGCAGGAATCACGGCTTCCATCGTGTTCATTTCCAAGAACTGTTGCGGCAGCATCTGATAATCGGTCGCATGTTTGGCATTATAAGCCGTAATCATTGATTCATCGAACTCCAACTTCACCGTTACATCCTCGCCTACTGGCCGAGCCATGCGCACGGTATATTTGCGTTCTATGTTAGAATCGTCTACCAACTGCATTTCAATCTGCTGATTGAAAGCATTCATCGGACTTGCTTCCGCTATGTATAGTCCGTTGTCTATCTCGGTATATTCAGCATCGTTGCAAGCAGTAGCCAAGAATGCCAATGCCCCCAATGCCAAACAAGAAGAAAAATATTTCAGTTTCATAATTATCAATTCATTTTTAAGATTAACCAATTATTGTTGAGCCTGGGCGGGATTCATGGTTTGGATTACTTCCCGAATGATGGCATAATCGTTTACCGGACGACAAAGGTCGAAACGGTAAGCTCCTGCACCGCCGATGCGGGCGTCAATACCCGGACGGTAATACATAGCCATACCTTTCAAAGAATAAGTCTGAACTTTATCTCGAGAAGTAAACTTCGGTCCACCATCACTTTTATGCTTCTCAAAATCCTCACACCAAATGGTTTTCTTCAAGATATTGGCTTCCTTTTCCTGCGGGGTTTCACCCGGAGTTACAGCAGCAAATGTATTAATCAACTTTTGGAAACGGTTATCCAAATCATTATCTCCTGTACAGTAATATGCCTGAATGGTGTAGTAATCGAGCAGCGGACCTGATTCAGAGTTCAAGGTCTGGGGTTCGCCATCTACCATCAGAATACGTCCAGTACCGGATTTAGGACCCAGGTAATTAGAGAGCTCATCGAGCAGAATGTGCATGCGTCCGGCATGACTACTGATGTTACCACCGTAACCGAAGTTGGGCTCATAGTCTATATCAAAGCCATCGTAATCGTACTTGTCGATAGAATCTACTATCACACGGGCATATTTGCGGATTGCAGCTTCCACACCTTCGGCAGATGTATCACCATACTGGCCATACCAACCCCAATAAGCAGCCAAGGCCTCTTCACGGGAGCCATATTGCTGACCGTTGACAATGTGGTCTTTCTCCACCTCTTCTGGAGTAACACTGCGACCTATGTCTGTGATGTGCTGGCAATACAAGATGCGCGTACCTTTCACCTCACGCACTTCACGCAAGTCTTCCAACTTAGCCTTGGTAAGATTGAAAGAACCGCCCCACAAAGAAACGATATCCATGGAGTCGGGCATGCCGCGCAACATGTTGTACATATTAGCACCTTCACCGGTCCATCCGCTGAACCAGCCGAACATCACAGGATGTTCAGACTGCTTATAGGCGCGCAATTGCTGATAATAGGCTTCCCCCTTGTTATTGTAGGGATCCTCGAATTTGTTTTCCATCTCTGTCCAGTCGCTGCATTGAGAAAACATCATGATGCCCAATGCTGCCCCTGCTGCATATAATAATCCTTTCATATACTTTCTTTTTTAAAATAATCAATATTGTCCGTTAGCTTTCATCGCCCACCACAAATCGGCTCCGTTGGTATCGGCACCTCCGTTGATGAACTTCACAGCAGCTTCGGTATTAGCCTTATTGGTGTTATATTCACTTTCAGCGAAATGCAGACGGCGTTGTCCGCGAACCGGTGAACACGTGCTGTTGGCAGAGTGTGTGGCCGGGAAAATCTGCGGATAACCCGTACGGCGGTAGTCGGCCCAGCCCATCATTGGATCCAGGAAGCAGGCAATCCACTTCTGTGTAAGGATTCGTTCCAACTTCTGTGCGTTAGAATCGCCTTCATTCCATTTGATAGTGATAGTGGACAGGTTAGTATAGTCATCTCCTGTTTTTCCGCTGGGATCTTTGTAGTTACCCGGCACAGAAGTAGCGTCAGCCAAGTAAGCATCTACCCCGGAAGACTTGAATTCTTCGAAGCTAACGCGGACACCTTGCTCATATAAATCTTTGGGAGTACCCTGCATATTCCAACCTTTCAAAGCACCTTCGGCACGCAGGAAATAGGCTTCGGCTGCATACATCACTGGCTGGGGAGCCGCCTTGTTGGTAGCGATTAGCAGACCGCTATACTTGGCATAAGCCTGCGTGTTGGGCAATTCCGTACTACCGGAACGAACACCGATAAATCCACCGTCTTTATTCACCGACTGTGCGGTGAAATATTTGTCACGACGCGGATCTTTGTATCCGTTCATATAAGATACCAGACAGGCATTGGCTTTCACTTCACCCCAACTGTCCACCACGTTGAAGCCATTCACACCCAGGTTGCTGTTGTTGGTGTCCCAAGAACTGTCGGACACAGTTTCCATCACACCGTCGCGCACGGCTTCTTCCGCTTTCTGTTTGGCAAACTCAGGTTCAATACCCGAAATACGGATGGCCATGCGCAACTTCAAGGTATTGGCAAAACGCAACCACTTACCGGTGTTTCCGGCAAAGAACTGGTCTTCGTTCAGCAAGTCGGGAAGCACTATACCGCCGGCCTCTTTCAGCAAAGCGATGCTGGCATCCAAATCATCGAACATGGCATGCCATGCCGTAGGTTCATCATCATACGGAGCTTCGGTAGCACCCTGTTTCACCTGCGTATAAGGCAGCGGACCCTGCAAGCAAGCTACACGCATCATGGCAAACACACGAGTAATCTGCGCAATGGCATATATCACCCCCTTCTTTTTGGTTAAGGTCTCAATACGGAAAAGATTGGTGTAGATTTTTCCGTAATAAGTTCCCCAACTGGCACCGTTGAAAGCTTCCACCGGATTATAATAGGCAAAAAGCTGATCACCTTTTTTCCAATCTGTAGGAGTCGTCACCTGACCACTGTGACACGCCCACATGGTGTTATTCATCTGACAATCGTTCTGCTGAGGAGAAGCATATACCTGAAACATGGTAGACAACAGACTGACAGCCGGAATGGCAGCAGGCTCATAAGGATTGGTATTGTATTCTTCGAACTTGGTAGTACAGCTAGCCATCAGCATCACAGCTGCACCTACGCCCATATATTTTGTAAGTTTCATATCTCTGTCTAATTAAAATTGAAATTTAACATTGAAACCGAAGTTTCTGGTACTTGGCAGCATATAGGCATCAAATCCCTGGTAGAAATTAGAGCCTGCAGAAGTGGTCAGTTCGGGATCGAACGGTGCCTTGCAATAAATCATCCAAAGGTTCTTGCCTACAAAACCTACGGTCATGTTCAGCTTATTATTAAACCATTTCTTAGGAAGTGTATAGTTCAAACTCAATTCACCCAAACGCACATTGTCGGCACTGTAAGTATAGTAGTAAGCATTACCGGAAACAGTGGTATAGTATTCCTTGGCATCTACCAGGGTCTGGTTGATGGGCACACCACCGGCATCACGGGCATCGGCTGTTACTTTAGACACACCTACTGCATCGAGGTTAGACTGCGTTTCGCTGATTACGATACCGCCTAGACGAGCTGTGAAAGTCAATCCCAAGTTCAGACCCTTGTAACCGAATCCCAGATTCCAACCCATATTTACCTTGGGCAGGATAGAACCTAAATAGAAATCTTCTTTCTGCTTTTCGATATCCAGACCGGTATCCGGGTCATTCAGAATGTAACCGTTCAGGTCGCGTTTCAGCAAGTGGCTGGCATATACATCACCCATGGTGCCACCCACCTTCAAGATAAGGCGAGCGTCGGTCTTACCGTAGCCAGCCACTTCCAACTGGTCGAAGTTGAGCAAAGTGCCCGTTGCATAGTTAAATACATTATCTGCCAGACCCTTGATTTCATTACGGTTCCAAGTCAGGGTGTATGATGTATTGAATGAGAAATCTTTCCATTGCTTGTCATATCCCAACGTCATTTCTATACCTTCATTCATGATGTTACCGCTCTGCAAAGGAATGCTGGAGTAACCGGAAGAAGCAGACAAGGATGCATTAAACGTCTGGTTATAAGTATTGGAACGATAGTATGTCAAGTTGGCACTGAAGTCGTTGAAGAAACGGGCATCCACACCCACTTCCCAGGATTTGGTGCGTTCGGGCTTCAGTTTCAGGTTCGGATAGCGAGCCAGACTGTTCCAAGACTGAGATTGTTCATCATACGGATACGTCACCGTAGTCATGAAACGGCTATAAGCGTTACCTACTTCGGTATAAGAACCACGCACTTTTAAATAAGTAATCCATTTAGGCATGGAAATAGCTTCGGAAAGAATAGCAGACAGACCTACAGAAGGATAAAAGAAACTCTTGTAATCTGAGAATGCCAATCTGGAATCCCAGTCGTTACGACCGGTTGCAGTAAGGTATAGCATAGATTTCCACCCCAATTCAGCACTTACAAATAAAGCTCTAGTCTGATCATGCCAGCCGGATTGCTTGGCTTTCCAGGCTTCCTTGAAATTAATGTTGTGTACAGCAAAGAAGTTGGCTTGCTTCAAACCACCGTCGTATCCAATGGTTTCATAACGACTGTCATTTAGAGATGCACCCATGTTGACGTTGATAGACCAGTCATTGATGCGCTTGTTTACCGTACCGATAACGTCGGCATAGATATTCTTTGACTGAGACCAAATATCAGTATAAGAACCACGGTCACCACTGCTCAACTGACCGGTAGAAGCATACGCTTTATAAGTATAACGATTCTCGTAATTATCAATCTTCACACGTCCGGTAACATCGAACCAATCCAAAATCTTATACTTCAGAGAAGTATTAATCATGTAACGAGTCTTGTGGTTCTCACGGATCTGACGGTTCTGAATCCAGTAAGGGTTGGCCAAACCGCTGGAGGTTTCACCGTAAGGCCAGTATTGCTCCATTAAGTCATACAAACTGTTATAGCGCTCATACATACGCACATCATCAAAATTCTCACTACGTGGGAAACGGTAAACGGCAGGCAACGGATTGTTGTAATATCCTTGAGATACCATGTTCTTATCGTTCTGAATGATATAGCTGGCACCCATATCGAGCGTCATTTTGTCGTTCAGGAAGCTGGTGGTGTTGCGCAACGTAAAGTTATAGCGGTTATAGCCACTGTTCGGCAGAATGTTGGTAGTATTGGTAGTAGAAGCCGAGAAGTAAGTCTGATTTTTCTGATTACCAGTAGAAAGCGACACATTGTTGATAATATTGGCACCAGTTCTGAAAAAGTCTTTCGGATCATAACTACTATTCACAATTTCCCCCCAGCTAGAGCTGCTATTAGGAACGTTACCATATTTACTCTGCATTTCGGGTAACATAGAAACTTTAGAGAAGGTGGTGTTATTGGATACCGTAACAGAAGTCTTTCCCACAGCACCTTTCTTAGTAGTAATCAACACCACACCAGAAGCAGCTGCATTACCATACAAAGCAGCTGCAGAAGGACCGGTCAACATAGAGATTGACTCAATGTCTTCAGGGTTGATATCGGCTACACCATCCGTACCGGGCTGAGTACTGTAGATAGATGCCTGGTCGCCGCCGTTCATCATATTAAACATGGGCACACCATCGATTACATACAAGGCCAAGTTGTTGGATGTAATAGACTTCACACCACGCATCACCACGCGAGATGCACCACCGGCCGTACTGGAGGAATTAATGGTAACACCGGCTACCTTACCGTTCAAACTATTCATAAAGTTAGCATCCTTGATACCCGTCAGTTTATCACCGCCCACCTGCTGAACATTATAAGACAAAGCCTTTTCAGAACGCTTGATACCCAAAGCGGTAACTACTACTTCTTCCAGCTGTTCACTGTCTTCTTTCATTACAATGTTCAGCGGAGCACCTGTTACAGTAATAGTCTGAGTAGCATAACCAATGTAGCTGATTTCCAAAGTAGCTCCCTTAGCAGCTTGCAAGGTGAAGTTTCCGTCGATATCGGTCACAGCTCCATTGGTAGTACCTTTCACTAAGATACTTACACCAATCAGCGGTTCACCAGCCGCATCTTTCACATTACCGGTCACATTAACTGTAGCGCCAGTTTGCTTGGGAGAAGCAGCATTTCCTTTCTGTTTAGACAACACAATATGACCATTGGCTATGGAATACGAGACAGAGGTACCTTTCAGCATACGGGCCAGCACATTTTCTACCTTCTCGTCTTTAGCCAACACTGTCACTTGACTAACGTCGGCAATATCCGATACATTATAGACTACGGACATGGCAGTCTGCCGTCCGATTTCATCCAAGACCTTGGTTAAAGGAGCGTTAGAATACTCCAAGCTCACTCTTTGTTCCTGAGCAAATGCCATTATAGACATAGGCAAAGCTAACATAAAGAGCAGAAAACAAAGGCATTTGTTTTTCAGTGATTGCTTCATTTCTTAGTTAGATTTTAATATTCGTTTCACATTAAGTTAACAATAAAATGCATTTTTGATTGCTGTACAATAAGTATACAATGCAAGGGAAACATATACTAAACCAATCAACCACTTTTTTTTGCCACCATACAAAAAAAGCTGCAGGTGCCTTCTATTACACCTACAGCTTGCCAGTCTATTACTTTAAACATTTATACTCTAACCCAGAAAATCATTCCATGGAACGAATCTGTACCCCTTCATCCCTCACCTCATAGTCAAAATGATGCGTAAGCGATAAGGTACTTAATATTTCTTCCAATGAATTATCTGTCTTAAACAAGCATGTAAAACGCTGCTCTTTCAAAGATGAATCTGCGAAACTTATCTTCACATTATATACTTTCGACAAGCAGTCCATAATCTTAGCCAACGGCTCATCGGTAAAGCGCAACTCACCCTTTATCCATAGTAACACATCTTCGGGTTGATTAAATGCATATATACCACTATTACCCGACTTTACATCCAAACAAAAAGTCTGTCCGGGAGACAAAAGAGTGCCTTGCTCATCATTGGAGTGATGATACATCTGTACACTACCTTGAAACAAAGTGGTGACTACCTGTTTTTCACTGCTGCGAGCTCGTACATTAAATTTAGTGCCTAACACCTTGGTACGCACACCCCGTGCATTCACTACAAACGGACGAAGGGTGTTCTTCTTTACTTCAAAGTAAGCCTCACCTTTCAAGTAAGCCTCGCGCTCACCAAACAAACTTCCACCTTTATAAGTAAGTTCTGTAGAAGAATTCAGCCATACCGCCGTACCGTCTGGCAAGATTACGCGGGCACGCTGCTTGGGCAATGTGCTTACCTCATAGACAGACGAACCGCTCATCGTAGCCAGCCAGATGCCAGAAGCCAACATCAAACCAGAGAGAAAAGCAGCAGCCACATAACCATAGCGCTTCCACCACGAACGGTGTGGATTCGATACAGTGATCCGCTGCAAGGAGCCCATTTTTTCAGAATCCACCGAACTACGGAATTTTCTTAACGCAGCTTCCGTATCTGCTTCTTCATAAGCTTCAAAAG
>Glacier_p1__coassemble_1019_pt1 | contig 14176 bp, 10 predicted proteins | sample Glacier_p1__metabat2_low_PE_032 | metagenome-assembled genome bin Glacier_p1
GCATATTCCACACCACCTCCGGCAACATACGGAAAGCCACCACAATCTGCAAATCAGCCTTCCAGGCACGCAGTGCTTCCAGAAAAGCTTCATCTTTCAGCTTCTCAGGCTGTAGCAAAGGCAGGTTATGTTCCAGGGCATACTGCTTTACAGGCGAAAACTGTAGCTTATGCCCGCGACCAGCCGGTTTGTCAGGCATGGTAATCACCCCCACTACATTATATCCTCCCTCTACCAAACAACGAAGAGACTCCACTGCAAAATCGGGTGTCCCCATATAGACAATTCTCAAATCTTCTTTCTTCATAATCCATCCATTACTTATCAACACGTACAAACTAATCTTCAGAGAAATGCACCAGCACCTCTCGATAAGAGTTAAAAATCTTCGATTTAGAAACAAAACCTATGTATTTACCTTCTGTATCGACTACCGGTAAATTCCAAGCATTTGTATCATCGAACGTCTGCATCACCTTCTCCATGCTGTCTGTATACAGCAGGCGGGCCGGAGCAGACCCCATCAGTTTACTTACCTTAAAGCGATGGTAAAGTTCTTGGCGGAACATAATATTACGGATATCATCCAGCGTAACAATGCCCAAGAGTACACCTTCTTTATCCGTCACCGGAAAGATGTTGCGGTGAGAGGCCGAAATGGCTTTCACCAACTCTCCCAAATCCATATCCGGATGAACGGTTACAAAGTTCTTTTCCACCACACTCTCCACCTTCATCAGCGTAAGCACCGCTTTATCTTTATGGTGCGTAAGCAGTTCTCCCTTCTTGGCCAAACGCATGGAGTAGATACTATGCGGTTCAAAAATGATGATAGTGAGATAAGAACTTACCGCCACAATCATCAGCGGTAAGAACAAATCATACCCACCGGTCAGTTCGGCTATCAGAAAGACTCCGGTCAAAGGAGCATGCATCACTCCACTCATTACTCCAGCCATTCCCATCAAGGCAAAATTCTTTTCGGGCAGATAGGCAGTCATGGCAAACTCGTTACTGAAATGAGAAAAAATAAATCCTGCTATACAACCTAAATAGAGCGAAGGTGCAAAAATACCACCACAACCGCCTCCACCATTGGTGGCACTCGACGCAAACACCTTGAAGATTACTATCAGAAGCAGGTATACCAGCAGTAATTGTCCATGCCCATAAAAGAAAGAGTTGTTCATTACCGAATACCATTCGGCATTCGTGGTGCCATTCAGCAACAGTTCAATGGTATCGTATCCTTCGCCATATAGCGGCGGAAACAAGAAAATCAGCACACTGAGCATTACTCCTCCTAAAGCCAATTTTTTGTAAGGAGTCTGTAATTTACCGAACACCCCTTCTACATAATTCATGGCTCTCGTAAAATAAAGCGACACCAACCCACAGAAAACACCCAACATGATAACATAAGGAATGCGGGACAGTTCGAAAGCCTCGTCCAAATGAAACTTAAACATCGCATCGGTACCGGTGGTAATATACGATACGGTAGCAGCTGTTACCGCTGATATCAGCAAAGGCAAGAGCGATGACATGGTGAGGTCTATCATTAAAACCTCCAACGTAAATACCAACCCTGCAATAGGAGCCTTGAAAATACCGGCTACAGCACCTGCAGCACCACAGCCCACCAGCAACATCAGTGTGCGATGCTCCATCTTGAAGACAGAACCCAGATTAGAACCGATAGCCGATCCCGTAAGCACAATCGGGGCCTCTGCTCCTACCGATCCGCCAAATCCGATGGTGATGGAACTGGCAAAAATAGACGACCACGTGTTATGCCGCTTGATGCGCCCCTGCCTGCGCGATATAGCATAAAGGATACGGGTTACACCGTGACTAATATCATCTTTCACGATGTGCCGCACAAACACGCCGGCCAGGAAAATACCTACCACCGGATATACCAGGTAAAGGTAGTTGGCCTCGGTAGTATCAAAATTTTCAGTCAGAAAATTTTGAATCCAATGAATCAGTAATTTCAGTAACAGAGCAGCCAATGCAGTGAAGATACCAACCAGAAAACTGAGTATCAGAATAAACTGTTTCTCACTGATATGGTTTTCACGCCAGATGATAAACTGTTGCATCCAGTTTTTATGTATTCCTGCCATCTTATTCTCGAATAATTTTTATCAGTCCTCCTTGTCCTAATTTTACAATACTGGAAGGTTTAGGATGTCCCGTCTCTTCTCTGCGGAAATCCACCACATAGTCTACGGCAGCCTTGATTTCTTCGCTTATCTCGCAGTAATTAGCAGGTGCCGGCTCACCGCTGATATTAGCCGAGGTAGAAACAATGGCCTTGCGGAATTGCTGACACAAGCGTTGTGAGAAGGCCTCGCGAGTTACACGGATACCCACACTGCCATCGGATGCCAACAGATTAGGAGCCAGATTCCGCGCCCCTTCATAGATTACGGTCAATGGCTTTTCTGTCAGTTCTATCAAATCCCATGCCACCTCGGGCACATCCTGAACATAGAAATCTACCTTGACCGGTGAGTCCACCAATACAAGCATTGCTTTACTGTCTGCTCTACGCTTTATTTCGTACACCTTGCGTACAGCCTCTTCATTCGTAGCATCACAGCCTATCCCCCAAACCGTATCTGTAGGATAAAGTATCACGCCTCCCTGGCTCAATACCTGACAAGCTTTTTTTATTTCTTCGCGCATTTCTTTCAATCTATTTTCTTTTAATTAATACGCAAAAATACTATTTTTGCAGCGATTTAACACAAAGTTTAGGAGAAAACAATGGAAGAAATTAAATTTAACCACACATTGCCCATACAACTGCGTTTCAACGATGTCGACAAATTCGGACACGTCAACAATACAGTCTACTTTTCTTTCTACGACTTAGGTAAAACTGAATACTTCGCTTCTGTATGTCCTCATGTTAATTGGGAGGAAGACGGCATAGTAGTGGTACACATTGAGGCCAACTTCCTGGCTCAGATTTATGCTTCCGACCACATTGCCGTGCAAACCGCTGTTACAGAAATAGGCACCAAAAGTTTTCATCTGGCCCAGCGCGTCATCGACACTGAAAGCGGTGAAGTGAAGTGTGTCTGCACTTCTGTCATGGTGGCCTTCGACCTGAAAAAGCACGAGTCAACCCCCTTGAAGCCAGACTGGATAGAAGCCATCTGCCAATTCGAAGGGAAAGACCTGCGTAAAGCTAAAGGCTAGCATGAACAGCTACTTTGATAACTCCGTCACGCTTATGTTCAAACAGTTCGTAGGCTTCTGCTATGCGATTCAGCGGATAACGATGGGTTATCAGGGGAAGCGTATCTATTTTTCCTGCCGCTATCAGCCGCAGCACTTCTTCGCAATCACAGCCATCTACGCCGCCCGTCTTGAACGTCAGATTCTTGCCATACATATCGGGCAATGGCAATACCTGCGGACGGTCGTATAAAGCCACAATTGTGACAATAGCATTGGGACGTGCACACCGCCAAGCCAACTGAAAAGTATCGGCAGCACCGGCCACCTCGATTACCCGGTCGGCCCCTCCATGCTCGCTGTGAGCCAGTACGAAAGCCTCACACTCCTCTGGAGTTACCAACTTTACTTCCGGATAATGTTCACTGACAAATCGGCGGCGTTCTTCCGACGCTTCGCACATGATAATCTGCCGGGGATGATGCAGGCGGACACAGAGCAACGTGCAAATACCCGTAGGACCGGCACCGATAATCAGCACCGTATCGTCGGGGGTTATCTCTGTAATACGGGCTGCCCAAAAGCCTGTAGCCAATACATCGCCCACCAAAAGAGCCTGCTCATCTGATACCTGATCGGGAATACGGTTCAGGCCCTGATTGGCCAACGGTACCCGCACATATTCTGCCTGACCGCCGTCTATGCGGCAACCCAAAGCCCATCCGCCTTCGGGCGAGGTACAATTGTTCACAAAGCCATGCTGACAGTAGAAACATTCACCGCAATAGGTTTCTACATTGACGGTTACTCTATCGCCTGGCTTTACTTTAGTGACAGCCGTACCTACCTCTTCTACCACTCCCACCATCTCGTGGCCCACCGTAATACCGGGTACCGCTCTGGGCACACTGCCATGTTTGATGTGTATATCACTGCTACAAATGCTGCCCACCGTTACGCGGACAATGGCATCTGTAGGACATTCCAGTACCGGCTTGGCTTTTTCTACCAAAGCAAACTTTCCTTTGTCTAAATAAGTATATGCCAACATAAGTATATCTGATTAATTCAATGTGTATGCTCAACGTTTTGTAAATACCGTCAATGCCAAAGAAACCGTCACCAGCGAAACTCCGGCAGCGGTCACTCCCCACCATCCAGCCAATTCCCAGCAGCTTCCTGCCAGCAGTGTGCCGAGCGAACCTCCTGCAAAATAGGTGGTCATGAAAATGGTATTGACCCGGTTGGAGGCAGCAGGACAAAGTTCGAATATGCTAGTCTGATTGCTCAGCTGGATGCACTGCATACCTATATCTATCAACAGCACTCCCAATACTATCCCCACATAGGAATCACCGCATACCGAAAGGAAAAACCATGCCAGCAACAACAACACATCGCCGATATAATTAAAGCGCCTCACTCCTACCTTTTTCACCGCCTGCCCCACAAACGAGGCCGTCAGCGCACCAGCTATGCCACACAAGCCCAAAAAGCCTATCACATCGCTGCCCGCATAGAAGGGTGCCTGTCCCATCTTGAAGGCCAGACAAGACCACATGGCCAGAAACGAGCCAAAGGCCAGCCCGGCACGCAGCGAATAAATGCGCAGAGCCGGATAATCGCGCACCAGGCTCCCCAGCGATTTCATCAAATCCGTATACCGTCCACGAAAGGTGGGCTGTATATCCGGCAACACACGCCATACTACCAAGGCACACACCAGCATAAGAACCGCTGCCATGTAGTACATTTCGCGCCATCCCCATAAGTCGCCTACCACTCCACTGACCACCCGCGAAGCCAATATACCCGTGAGCAGTCCCGAAATGACAATGCCCACATTCCGCCCCTTGTTCTCAGGACGCGAGAATTGCGAAGCTATCGGAACAAATATCTGTGGTATCATGGAACACACACCCGTAACGAGCGATGCCGCCCACACCAGCCAGATATCTGTAGACGAGGCCATGAGCAGCAGCGAACCGACCAGCAGGCTGAAATTGACGATAATGATATGCTTCCGCTGATAAAGGTCGCCCAGGGGGACAATGAAAAGCAACCCCAAGGCATAGCCCACCTGAGTAATCATGGCTATCAGATTGGTCTTGAATTCTGAAACGCCCAAATCCTGACGAATCAGATTTAATAAGGGCTGATTGTAGTATAAGTTGGCAACTGATGCACCGGCCACAATGGCCAGCGTCCATAATATATGAGCCGGCAATCCGCCGTTCTCTTTCAACACCCGTTTCATTCTCTTCACTATAAACTATTTACTTTGGGGAGAGATGTCTTCTTCCCCGTTCAAATGACAGACAAAAATACGGAATGTTTTTACAAAAAACATGTCTTTCAAGGAAAAACTGCCCTCCCCGTACCAACTCCATACCAAGTCCGTACCAACTCCTAACCAACTCCCAATGGTAGGATCCGAAGAAAGCCCGGAGATGAGGCAGCGCAGAAACCGGGCAGGCTTTCCGGAATCGGCAGCTGCCCAGATACATACAAAACCCCTCTCTACCGAAAAATACAAAGAGGATATACCACTTTTATAGTGATATACCCTCCTCGGTGAAATGAAGTCCGTACTAGAAGCAATACGGTAATTTCTGAATCAGCAACAAGTTTTATTTCGACATCATCTTCAAATTTGATATTTCAATTTTTCCCTGGCCATATGAATTGACAGACCAGCAGTTCTTCTGCACGCCATAAATACGATTCGTATAAGCCACGTTATCATTGATATATACAACACAAACAGAATTGTCTGTACAAATAGTTACATGATAGATGTTATCAGCCGGACGGTCGAACACATAACCGTCGATACCCGCTATGAATCCTTTACCTGCTGCACCTTCTTCTTCGAAATTGATTTTTCGCTTATCCGCACTTTCCGGATTGACAACGATGGTGTAATATTTTTCAGAATCACTTCCTCTGACCAATGAAATGCCAAACTTATCTTCATTGCCAGTCGTCTTGATATCAAACGACCATTTATTCTCTACCTGCAAGCGATTATACAATACATAGCTTTCGCCCTGGAGTACCACTTTATCGGCATTCTCCGTCACTCCACTTTCGCTTTTAGCCACTATCTTGGCTGAAATGACCTTATTGATTTTCCGGTCAATGCCCGGCACCATACCTAGCGACAACGTTCCGTCGGGATGCTGCACAATCTTATGGGCTACCAGATTACCCGCCCATTCCGGTTCGTTCGGTGAAGCCCCCACAGCCGTGTTGTTATTTCCTGCACGAGTGGGGCACCATCCCCAAATGTAGCGTTCTTCTCCGTTACTAGCAGTCTTTCCAGCATAGAATCCGCGAGAATCCAAGAATCCTTCATGATTATCCGGCCACATTCCGGCATCATTGGCTGTACAAGCTTTCAGTTCATCCAGCGTACGCCCCTTGAAATACTGTACCCTACGTACAGCAGCGTGCTTTTCCGAATAAATCAGATACCACCAGTTACCCATCTTGAACACATCGGGACATTCATAAAAGCGGTCCCACATCATGGTCATAAACACCCCTTGATGAGTCCAGTCCTGCAAATTGACAGAAGTAAAATCAGCCAGTACACCTTTTCCGTTAAGTTGGGTAGAGACAATCATATGATAAACATTTTGTTCATCTTGAAAAACAAACGGATCACGGAAATCACGTTTGCTGTAACCGAAATCGGTTCCTTTCAGACAGAAGGTACGATCCTTCGTCCATGTCTTGAAATCGCGCGAAATGGCCCGCATCACCACTTCTTCCTGAGCAGTATGCCCGGTGTAATAAGTATAATAGACAGCATTCTGAGCATCATAATAAGTACTTCCGGTACCAATGGCCGCATCTGCCTCGGCCACCGTTCCGGTAGGAATCAACTCTCCTAAAGCGGTGTACGAAGCCGCATCACGGGTACTTACTGCCCAAATGGGATGATAAGTGGCCTGATTAGGACGGAACTCCTGCAAATACATGATTTTAAAGTCGCCGTTCTGAGGGTCGTAGAAAGGCATGGGGTCGCCTATAAAACCCACAGAAGGTTTATAATAGGTTTCAAATCCTTTTTCATCAGTAGAGGCAAAATAAGCCGCGGTTCCATCCCAGTCTTTTTGAGTCAATATAGGTTCATCGTCATTGCAGGCCATGAGTGAACATACACTCATGGTTGCCATTGCTAGTGAATACATCATAATTTTCATATATTAGTTGAATTATTTGTTAGTCAGATAATTGATTGCATTTTCTGTCATTTTTGCCACATTTCCATGATAGCGGTCGGACGAAACATCTACACCGAAAGAATACCAGTCATAGCAGCCTGAACCGATGCAGACGATGCCTCCCCGGCCAGCCGAGGCGGGATATTCCCAAAGCACGATGGCTCCGTCGCCGCCATGACCCAAATCCAGCCCTCCATGATTTTCGCGCCAGGTGGCTGCATCGGCATAACCTCCCCAATCTGTGCCAATGTGCCATTGGGCGGTACTATTGGTGGTGCGATAGCCGGCATCGAAGGTAAATACCGACGAAGGTTCACCATCTTTCATAGTCAGGTTCTGATAAACAGGATGCGTTTCATTATTCTTGTTGGAGAAACTCCAAGGGCCTGAGGTTATTTCACCGACTTCCTCTGTTCCACCCCAACAGTTATTGGGGAACATATCGTCTTTGGTAGCACCCAACTGAACAGCATAATAGGTAGCATAACGGGTGAGCAGGAAGTGTACTCCTCTGTTATAGAGTTCCTTCATCTTAACAGCCGCATTGACTGCCTGAGGTGCGTGCTGAACAAACTTGTCCATGTTGTCAATTCCTCCCTCGATATGCAGGTGCCACCACATGATGCGGCATTCGCTCAAATCTACTCGATTATGGTTGATGTCATCAAAAGAAATGTATTGCGCATTGGCAACATTGGCCAACATCCAAGCGGCTGCTTCTTTTTCTTCGGGATTCAGTTCGTCGAGCGTGGCAGCCAGGCCTACATATACAGCACTAGGCGCGTCGGTAGGAATAACGGTCACCGTATAAGTGGCAGTGGCCGACTGATAGCTGACAGTAAATTGCACCGGATTGGTAAAATCCTGCACCTGGCCGGAAGCCGGCATCACGGTAGCCCCTGCGGAAGTCTGAATAACCGGAACCATGCTGGTAATATCCGCCGTGCTTGGCACCCGCACGGTAATGGTGCGTTGTTTCTGGTCGATGATTCCTGTATAGACATCATTCAACTTGAATGATAAAATCTTAGCCTCATCATTCTTCACAATCAAGGTGTAATTCTGATATACATCGCCGTTGGTCACCTGAATAGAGTGAGGAAAGGAGCCATTCAGCAAATCTCCCTTCTCGATATTAGATACCGCCCCTTCGGATAACTGGAGTTCTGTTACTTTCATCGCTTTTGTATCATAAGATTCGGGCACCCCCACCGTAACGGTCTGTGCCTTCCGGTCTATATCACCCTCATAATTATCCAGTGCCAGAGCTATGATATGCGTATCGCCATTCAGTCTGAGGTCGGATTCGTGATTGTCATCACATCCTGTAGCCGACAGTATCACTGCCAGTCCTCCTATCATCCAAAAACTAATTTTGTGGAATATTGATTTCATGTGTAAATTGTTAAAGGTTAGTTATAAAATACCGATAATTACCAATTACCGCAATTCTGTGTGTAATGGCCGTTGCTGGCACTCAACTGAGCAAAAGGTATCGGCAAATATTCATTTTTATTTTTCGTGAAAGAAGCAGATGTGTAGATATTACAGTTGTCGGTTTCTGCTGCATAATATTGGTTAAGGGTCTGTTCGGCTTCTCCCCAGCGCACCAGGTCAAAGAAGCGTTCTGACTCCATGGCCAGTTCCACACGACGCTCAAATTTCACTATTTTCAAGGTTTGGCTCTGCATATAAGAGCCGCTATAGGGCTGTATGTTGAAATGCACGCCATATTCAGTTTCGTAATCGGCTATCATGCGGGTACTCTGCTTGGCACGGTTACGCACTTCGTTCACCAAATCTATGGCTTCGCCCAAACGACCGTCATTCAACTGAGCCAACGCTTCGGCACGCATCAGCAATACATCGGCATAGCGCAATACAATGCGGTTCATCGGACTGCCCCACCAACTTCCCTTAATGAGATATTCACCATCCGGGTCTACGTTATGCTTTAAAGTGACATAATAACCATAAAGTCCGTTACTACGACTCCAGGTGATAGACTTGTCCATGATATAATTCTTATTGAATTCATAAGGCATTCCCGGCATACCTACCGTGAGATACAGACGCGGGTCGGTATAATCCTGCTTCACATCCACATCTTGTGCATTGAATGTATCAAACAAAGGATGTCCGTTATTATCGGTACGGAAAGCATTCACCAAATTTTGAGAAGGCTTGTAGAAATCGCATCCGCCATCGGTTACACCCGGTATATTAGGTACTATCAACCCATAGGCCCAATTACAGTTTCCGTTTTGGGTACCGTCGTTCATGGAATATTGCATAGCCCATAAAGATTCCACTCCATTTTCGTACTGCGGTTCCGGACGGAAGTTGTTGTGAAAATCAGATTCCAGTGCATAGCCGCCTGCGCTATAGATAGACTTTTCGGTATATTCCACCACTTGCATCAAATCTTCCTTGCTGATGGAAGTCACTTCATGAGATTCGGCGTTATCCTGGTGATAAGCCTTGTACAGATAAGTCTTGGCCAGATAAGCAGCCGCTGCTGAACGGGTGGGTCGGCCCTTCTCATTCTGTATGGCAGGCAGATTATCAAAGGCAAACTTGAAATCATCTGCTATCACCTGCCAGCCGGCATCATTGGTATAAGCTCGATTGGAAAGGTTGTTATAGCCTTCTTCGGTCAGATTTGGATCAATAATAAACGGAACGTATTTAAACAGACGTTTCAACAGAAAATGTCCGTGAGCACGCAAAAATCGCATTTCTGCTATCCGCTGCTGCTTCAAAGGATAAGTATTTTCGTCTACAGACTCCAATAGTTGCAGTGCTGTGTTTACACGAGAAATGCAGTTGTACAAGCGTTGCCACATATCGCTGATATTCCAGGCGGTGGTCATGATACCCTGCGATACCTCTAGATTATGAAACACATCACCATCTTGCTGGTTATTACCGCCTTTATAAGCATCATCAGAACGGACATCGTAATTCCACATAGAGAATGACGAGTTGATATCTTCTGCCGAAATCCATACAGCATAGGCTGAAATGACCAGGTTGTCTACATAGGCCGGATCTTTCACATTCTCATTGGTCAGTGTGCCCTGAGGAGTCTGGTCTTCCAAAAAGTCATTACAACTGCTACAGAAAAGAGCCAGGCTGATACATATCATAGAAATTATCTTGTTCATAATTGTTATTTTAAAACGAAATGATTAGAAACTTACATTAACACCAAGAGTAACTGTCAGAGGAATGGGGTAATCGAAATTAGGATTTTCCGGATCTACTCCACTAAAATCCTTACTCTTAATGGTCAGGAGATTTTGGGCACTGAGATAGAAACGTAAACGTTCCATTCTTATTTTTTGTGCCCATGTTTTGGGTACATTATATCCTAACTGGATATTGCGCAGTTTCAGGAACGACCCATTCTCTACAAAGAAACTGGAAACGCGTGTTTCCTGATTAGCACTGTTGTACGTTACTGCCGGTATCTCTGAATTGGGGTTCTGAGGAGTCCAGGCATCGAGCAGTCTTCTTCCTTTGTTCAGGTTGCTCACATTCAAGCCATTCCACAGGTCGGTCTGCTTCTTCAAATCGCTGATAATGTCTACCCCCTGCACACCTTGCCAAAACATGGTCAGGTCGAAATTCTTATATTCCAAATAGATATTCAATCCGTAACTGAACGCCGGTGTAGGGTCAAAAATCCATTGCTGGTCTTTTTCATTGATAATGCCGTTTCCGTCCAAATCTCTCCAGCGGATACGTCCCGGAGCAGCTCCTTCCTGTTTGGCATGATTATCTACTTCCGCTTGAGATTTAAAGATACCGTCGGCCACATAACCTACCTGTGAGCCATTGGCATGACCGATGACACTCTGCACACCATTACCGCCAAACGTGCCTTTTGCTGCAATAGTGGCAGGAAGTTTGGTAATTTCATTACGATAAGTAGAAATGTTGGCATTCAAATCATACTTCAGGCCAAATGAAGTGGTATTCCGATACCCCAGATTCAATTCCACACCCATATTCTTCATTTCACCGGCATTAATCCATTGGCTGCTACCTTCTCCCATGGCAGCAATACCTTCCATTAATACCAAGATGTCGGTAGTCTTCTTATGGAACCAGTCTACTGAACCGTATAAAGTCTGGTTAAACAAGGAGAAGTCTACACCTATATTTGCCTGGGTAGTGGTTTCCCATTTAATATCGTTATTGCCTATCTGATTACGCTTGAAGCCGGAAGACAATATGCCTCCACCGTTGTTGCCTACAATATCATAAGAAGTTCCGTAGCTCTGTCCACCGGATTCGGTTACACCATAATTAGAGGCATACAGAGTATAGCGTGCCGTATTGTCAATTTCCTGGTTACCAGTCTGCCCCCATGAGGCTCTCACCTTCAGGTCATCCAGCCAAGTGATGTTTTGCATGAATTTCTCACGGTTCAATCTCCAGCCTAAAGAGAAGGAAGGGAAAGTACCGTAGCGATTATTCTTACCAAAACGGCTGGAACCGTCGCGACGCACAGTCATAGAGAAAAGGTATCTGTCATCATACGTATAGTTTAACTTTCCGAAGAAAGAAACCAATGAATAACCGCTGCCTCCACCAAATGCCATAGCTGTACCTGTACCGGCATCGGGCCACATATAATCGGGATTCAACATGATATAATCTTCCTTCTTTCCTGAGAAATAATTGCTGTCTTCACGATTCAACTCCATACCGACCATAGCATCGCCACGGTGTTTGCCTATTTCCATATTATAGGTGGCCACGGCATTCCACATCCATTTCGTCCAATGTTCCTGCTTGGCTTCTACGGCATTGGTAGAATTAGCCATATTGCCCTCTGTAATGGGATAAGTAAAGATGCGCTGCTGTTTCTGTGCATAGTCCAAACCAAAAGTAGAACGGATATTGAATCCCTTGAACGGATTCAGATTCACATAAGCATCGCCAAACATTCTCCAGTAAGTATATCGATTGTCTGCATTGCGCTGCAAGCGGGCTACCGGATTCTCACGGTCTGAATAGCCGCCTACCGGGCCTGCAAATTCACCTTTCGTGTTGTAAATAGGAATGGAGGGATTGAACTGCAAAGCATTTTCTATAAAACCTCCCAGAGCCTGTACCTCGCTGGTACGGTTTAATGTAAAATGCTCGCCTACGGTAAGTATCTTATCTATCAAATTATACTCTGTATTCATACGGGCAGAGATGCGTTCAAAATCACTTTCCTTAATGGTACCGAGATTCTTGTAATACCCCAAAGAAAAGAAAGAAGAGCCTTTTTCTGATCCGTTGCTTACAGCTACATTATATTGCTGTATGATACCTGTACGGGTGGTTTCATCAAACCAATCGGTATCAGCTGCCGGAACGGTGTTTGCACTGTCCAGATACTTAGACATCTTAATGTCATTCAATACCGGATAACCATTATTGTCATATCCCCAATTAAATTTATAGCCCAATCCATTGGTGTTAGGGTCGTTGCCGTCGTTTACATATGCCTGCCACATCACGCGACCGAACTCCTCACTGTTGAGTACATCGATCTTATTGGTATACATAGAAGCAGCTACCGAGGCATCGAAATCTATCTTCAAACGTCCTTCTTTCCCTTTCTTTGTAGTAATAATGATAACCCCGTTGGCTGCGCGAGAGCCATAGATACTGGCCGAAGCTGCATCTTTCAAAACCTGAATCGTCTCAATATCATTACCGTTAAGTTCGTGCATACCTGCTTTGGTAGGAACACCATCAATGATATAAAGCGGGTCATTGTTATTTAAGGTTCCGATACCACGAATGCGAATGGTGGCATTGCCACTGGGATTACCGTTTGCTGTAATATTCATACCGGGCACTCTACCCTGCAAAGCTTTCATCGGATTGTTTTCGTTTTGTTTGGCCAAATCATCCATACTGACCACGGAAACGGCTCCGGTCAAATCGGCTTTGCGCTGAACGGTATAACCCGTCACCACTACTTCTTGAAGTAATTCGGATTCTTCTTCCAATACTACATTCACTTGTGGCTGTGCTTTTACTGTGACACTTTGATAACCAATATACGATATTGTTATCTCTGCATCTTGCTTTACTGTAAGTTTAAAGTTACCATCAACATCGGTAATTGTGCCATTAGTCGGCTGGTTCGTTTCAACTACGGTTGCACCAATAACAGGATAACCGTCATTCTTACCCGTCACATTGCCTTGTATTGTCAGACTTTGCGACCAAACAACCGTGTACATTATTAAAAGAAGTACACTTAGAAGAGTTCGTTTCATGTCTTCCATTTGATTTTAGATTTATAATTATACAATTGTCAATTCAATTATAGCTTACCCGCATTTTATATATGAGAAGCCGATGTTTCCTTGTTTCTTTTGACATTGCAAATAAACGAAAAAAAGGAAAGCTATGATAAAAAAAATGTTTCCAAATATGATATTTTTGATACGGAGTTTGTTTTTAACACTCTCTTTTCCAGCATTGTATCATTTTTTTATAGTACTTGTTACAAATGTTATATTCGTTTTCCAACAGAATCGCTTACTTTGCAGACGTATTCCTTGTTTATTGACTAAACCAATGTTGTAAACTTAAAAATCCAATAGTAACTATGTATGTATATAAAACACCTTTTTATTATTTATAAGAAGAAAGCCCTATAAGAAATCCAGATATAAGAATGGGAAACAACTGGAATGTAACTTACTTTTAATATCATAAAAAATACTGTACTATGA
>Glacier_p1__coassemble_1193_pt1 | contig 12540 bp, 10 predicted proteins | sample Glacier_p1__metabat2_low_PE_032 | metagenome-assembled genome bin Glacier_p1
GGTAAACGAATGACTCTGGTGAGCAAAACAGATTTAATGAAGAAATATCCTCTTCAGTAGTGAATTCCAAGTCATGTGCGTACCTTTCAATACCAATGAAAGAAGTTGTTGCGAATTACACTCCACGCTTTCATTGCCAACTCATACATAAGCGGCACGTGTCCCATCCTGATAATAGTAATAAGGTGTAAGCGTTCCTGCCTTTACTTTCACTTCAAGCAGGGTATGCTTTCATGTTCTATCGGAATAAGTTGAATTTCCGGCACAGGGTCAAGTCTTGCCTTTATCATTTCACTGATTATGCTTAATATGGGATATAGTTATGCCTGTAGCTTGCTTCTAAAAAAATGTCCCGCCGGGTACGCTAATCTTACGGGAAGCGGGCGGGATTTATTGTTGCAAAGATAATAAATTCTTTAATATCTCAAGACTTTATTTATAGTATATCTTATTTTACAAATAGCCGCAATTCAAACACAGAATGTGTATGATTGCGTTGAGCAGATAACTTCTATACAAAATGTATCACGGGGGCATCATAAAATAAAATGAGATAAACTATATTTATTAAGAATGATTATTTCAACGATTAATTTTAAACGCTATCGGTATAGTAAAGAACACACGCTTAGGTGTACCATTTTGTTTTCCGGGTTTCCATTTAGGCATTTGTTGCACGATTCTGAGTGCTTCGGCATCTAATTCGGGATGGAGATGCCGAAGAATTCGCGCTTGTGCAGGGGTGCCGTCTTTTTCAATAACAACTTGTACAATCACTCTACCTTCCGCTCCAGTCACTTGAGCAGCCTGAGGATAGCGCATTTCGTTTTCCAAAAATTTTAGTAATCCTGTCATTCCTCCGGGAAATTCAGGCATACTTTCAACGACTTGATAAATATGAAGTTCTTCCGTGGCAGATTCGGAATCTAAAACAGAATGTCGGGTATCGCTTGTGGTAGGAATAGGAATGGAAATCTTTTTTTTGCGCTTGCTCCCATTCCTGTTTGCAGTTGGTCAATCTAAATTCTGCCATCAATGTGACAGTTTTATCGCTATCCAATAAAGTAACCTCATAGAAGAAACGGTAGCGTCCAGATTTATTGGCATGAACTTCCGGATACAAATCACCCGATAATTATTTCTTTCCTCCTGGCTGAATGGCATAAGCTATGTCAAAGAAAGTGTTATGAATAGGCAAATTGCGCCATACACCTTTTTCATCTTCATAGGTAATGAAGTAATAATCGCCACATTCCAAGATTATGTTGCTTTGGTTAACCAATGTAAAAGTGACTTGGGTAGCTTTCGTGGAATAGACCAGATAGTCGGATAGCAGACAGATGCCTAATGTATCACTCACTCCTACACAATCATTGCGTGATGGTGCTGTCGGACCTTCAAAAATTACTGCAGTGGAATCGATAATCTTCTTCCGGAAGGCTTTTCTTGCTTCGGGTGAATTCAGGATGAAGGTTACCGTAATGCTATGACTTCCCATTCCCCAGCCTGTTATGTTGTTTTTCAAGGATAGATCTGTAAGTTTATTATGTCGGGTATGGATAATATCTATCATTTCATTTAGTTGTATTGGTGAGAATAATTGTGGAACTTCCGATTCAAACCTGAAAGTGCCACTTTCTACTGCCGATTCAAGTGTTTGTTGTACCAAAACCGTATCACTTTCTGGCTTGAACACTTTTTCTGGTTCAACTTTAGAGGAGGATGTAGCAGAGTGAGGGGTAGACAAGGGACAACAACTTACCAAAAAACAAATCAAGACTAGAGTACAAATGAACAAGTGTTTACGCATCATCAAGTTTGTATGATGTTTAGATTCTATGAGATGGATTTGTATGAACGTTTTCATAGGCTTGTTTCAATTAATTGCTTTAGCTGCTTTAAAGATATTTATATGAAAATGAAAAATGGTTCTCTTTCCTCTTTTAAATTATATATATTAAATATTTTGACATCATCAGTGATTGTCTAAGGTGTTTGGTTGCATATAATATAAAAATGATACAACCTGTGATTGCTCTTATATAAATAGGTTAGCATGGTTTTAAGTGTAATATAATACTGTACTAGACTAAATCAGATTCTGAAGTTTTATTTTATTTCTTGGGACAGAAATAATCAACTTTTTGGGGACTAAGACTTCTTAAAAATATATATGTTTATAAACATGCAAAAAAACTTTGGTTTAAGATAGACAAAATCAAATAGAAAGACTATATTTGTCAACCAAATCTGAATGCTATGGATCATTTTTTACCATATAAACTCAAAATTGCCCGTCAGATGCGTGGATTAAGTATGGAAGCACTCACCCGTAGGATGGGTGGGCTGGTTACAAAACAGGCGATTTCGAAATATGAGCAGGGGAGGATACAGCCTACTGCTAACGTACTTACTGCCTTATCTACCGCTTTGGATGTCCCCTTTTCTTACTTCTATAAGCAAGGAATTCGGATTGACTCGATTAATTTCCGTGTTGATTCTCGAGTACCGGCAAAGTCTTATGAACAGATGCTAGGCATTGCTCAAGACAAGGTAGAGCATTATCTGGACATCGAGGAATTGCTCGCTATTTCTACTTCTCATACTAATCCATTGAAGCAGCAGTTGATCAGTTCGGCTGAGGATGCCGAATCTGCAGCGGTGCAGTTGCGCACAGCTTGGCAGTTGGGTGAATTGCCCATCTTTTCTGCCTATGAGATATTGGAGAGCAAGGGGGTAAAATTGGTCGAATTTGAAGCTGGATACAAGCATGTGCTGGGATTTTCAGCATGGATCAACGAACAAATTCCGCTGGTGGTTATCAATCAGAGCGCCAACGACACTACGGAACGAAAACGTTTTACGGCATTTCATGAGTTGGGGCACCTGTTCTTGCAATTTCCGGAAGTAGTAACCGATTCTCAGCGTGAACGCTTTTGCAATCAATTTGCAGCTGCACTGCTTTGTCCGGCATCGGTTTTGCTCAGAGAGTTGGGCACGTCCCGAAAAGTATTGATGCTGGAGGAATTAATCAGTTTGCGTGGCCGGTATGGCATTTCGATTGCGGCTGCGATTCACCGTGCCAAGGATTTAGGTGTTATTTCTGATGCCTATTACAACAATCTGTTTAATTGTTACATACATAAAAACCCTTTGGAAACAGGATGGGGTGGATATCCTATCGAGGAACATACGGATCGTTTCGACAGACTTTTGTGTCGTTGTGTGGCTGAAGGCTATTTAACTTCCGACGAGGCTGCGCACTATCTCAAAAAGAAGCCCAAGGAGTATAAACGGAAATTGACTTTGTTATTGTAGGATTCTTCTAATAGATGTATACGATGAAAAACATGCAGATTATTTCGCACATTCGCAAGGAAGATTTGGCTATTCAGACCAACGAAGCACATAGTTTTGGTGTAGCTGAGCGAGCCGAATTTTTTACGCAAGCGTTAGGTATGCCCGGATGGGGAACTTTTTTAGGCCTGCTTCATGATAAAGGCAAGGAAAAAAACGATTTCCAGACTTATATTCGCTTGATGAATGAGTTGCCCACAGACTCACGTACTTATCAGGATAAGACGCATGCTTATGTAGGAGCCTTGTTGGCCAAACGACTGTTTCCGGTAGGTTACCTTTTTGTGGCTTATGCGCTAGCCGGTCACCATGCAGGAATGCCCGATTTTAATTCTTTGGAAGAGTTGCTGAAAAAGGACTTGCCCGAAGAGGTGTCGTGGGACGGGCTTCCGGATGTTCCGTCTCCTCCTTCTTATCTTGAACAGATGCAACCGTCTGATTTAAATCATCTGTTCCGTTTGCTCTATTCGTGTTTGGTAGATGCCGACTATTTGGATACGGAGAACTTCATGATGCCCGGACAAGCGCGTCTTCGCAACAATCAAACCTCCTTGGCTGATTTGTTGCCCAAGTTAGAGGTTTATTTGCAAAATCTTGCAGAACGCAGTGCTGATACGCCGGTCAATCGTATCCGTAAGCAAGTGCAGGATGTTTGCCGTCAGGCTGCGGAACGTCCTTCTGGGGTGTATAGTTTGACGGTTCCTACAGGTGGAGGAAAAACGCTCTCATCGATTTTATGGGCTATGTTGCACGCCATTCGTCAGGGGAAGCAGCGAATTATCCTGTCCATTCCGTACACCAGTATTATTACGCAAACAGCTGCTGTGCTGAAGAAAATCTTTGGCGATGATCAGGTGTTGGAACATCATTCCAATCTTGCTGTTGACGAAACGGATGTATCGGATGAAACCGCTTTGCGCAAGAAACTGGCCACTGAGAACTGGGATTTTCCCATTATTGTCACTACCAATGTGCAGTTGCTTGAATCCATGTATGCATCTCATCCCTCAGCTTGTCGTAAACTGCATAATATTGCCAACAGTGTTCTTTTGTTTGATGAAGTGCAGACTTTGCCCGGCGAACGCTTGCAGCCCATTGTCGATGCCCTTCGCACCTATCAGCGCTTCTTTGGCGTTTCCTTGCTTTTCACCACCGCCAGTCAGCCTACGCTCGAAGGTGTTCGTCCCGGGCATCAAGCCGACTTGCTGGGATTTGAAAAGATTGAGGAGATAGTGCCTGCTACTTGGCATTTGCACGAGAAACTCAGACGTGTTCATTTGCATTTCTGTACGTCTCCCTTGACTTATCAGGAGATTTCAGAACAACTATTACAGCACCCTAGGGTATTGTGCATTGTTAATACACGCAAGGATGCCGGCGAGATTTTTTCGCACTTGGGAGAACCCGAGCCCGGTGCTTTGCATTTTCATTTGTCGCGCATGATGTGTGCCGAGCATTTGGATCACACATTGCATGAAATTAAGGAAGCATTGCAACGGGATGCTTCGACTCCCATCCGGGTGGTTTCCACCCAATTGGTAGAGGCGGGAGTAGATATAGATTTTCCGGTAATATACCGGCAAGAGGCCGGGTTGGACTCGATTCTGCAGGCAGCTGGCCGCTGCAACCGTGAAGGAAAACTGCCGGAATTAGGCAGGACGGAAGTCTTTCAGATAGAGGGTAGACGTGTACCCTTGGGAACCTTGAATTATGCCAATCAGGCACGGTTGAACATGCCAGCCCCGAAGGATTGGTTTTCTCCGGAAGCCATGAAGGATTACTTCACTCATTTCTATCATCAGATTCCTACTTTTGATAAAAAAGAAGAGGGTAAAGACGGATTGAAGTGGACGATGCAGGAACTGCTTTATTCGGTTAAGAAACTGATGTTCGATACAGCCAATCATGTCTTTCGGTTGATCGATAGTAAGGGTTATTCTGTAGTTGTTCACTACGGAGAGAGCGATACCTTGATGAACCATTTGAAAAATGGAGTATTTGATCCTTTGCTTTTTCGAAGATTAAATCGATATGCCGTGCAGTTGAATGAGCATGATTTCAAGGCTTTTGTGGAGGCTGGAATGATTGAATCGGTTCAAGGGTTGTATTATCTTTCAGATTCAGCCCAATACCATTCGAGCGTAGGCCTTAAATTAGACAACCATTGGATTGATGAAATTTTAATACAATAATATATGGAATACACTGATAAGGAATATTGTTTGGAGGTATGGGGGCCGATGGCCTGCTTTACCCGACCCGAACTCAAGGTGGAGCGCGTGAGCTACGATGTTATTACACCGTCGGCAGCCCGTGCCATTTTTGAAGCCATCTTGTTCAAGAAATATGCCATGCGATGGCAAATCACCAAGATTGAGGTACTGAATCCTATCCAATGGATTTCGGTGCGTCGGAATGAAGTGGGAGCAGTGGCCAGTCCCAAGACAACTGCCCTTTATGTGGAGGAAAAACGTCAGCAGAAAAATTCACTGATGTTGAGAGATGTTCGCTATCGTTTGTGGGCTAAACTGATATTCATTCCTGTCAATGCACGTCCTAAAGCAGCTTTTGTGAAACATGCACCAGACAAGAGTGAGAACCCGATGAAATATTACGAGATGTTTGAACGAAGAGCCAAACACGGCCAGTGCTTTACACAGCCTTATTTAGGTACCCGTGAATGTTCGGCTTCGTTTCGTTTGGTACAACCCGAAACCGAGACACTGGTTCCGGCGCTTTCGGCAGGGCAAGGCGGAAATCGTGATTTGGGAATTATGCTTTATGATATGGATTTCAGTCAGCCGAAAAACATCCAGGCATTGTTTTATCGGGCCGAAATGAAAGAAGGCGTTGTGTCTGTACCACCTTTAAACAGTGAGGAGATTTTACGATGATACTGAAAGCTTTATATGATTATTACCATCGCTCGGATAATTTACCCATTCCGGGCATGGAGGAAAAGGAAATAGGTTTCCTGTTGGTCCTTACGAAGGAGGGACAGTTCGTTCGTATGGAAGACTGTCGTGTGGACAAGAATCATGCCAAGAGCTATTTGGTGAAAAAACACGTCAATCGTACTAGCGCAGTTACCCCTAACTATCTGTATGACAATGCAGCGTATGTAATGGGTTTTTGTGATATGTCTAAGGTAAAAAAAGAAGCTGACAAGGAGAAAGAGGAAACCAAAACAATCAACTGTTTGGTAGCTTTTAAGGAAATGATCCGTTCGATTGCATCTGTATTTCCTGAGAATGAGTCATTACGTGCTGTTTTACATTTTTATGAGCAAAGTCGGGAGGATATTTTGGAACAGGTAACTCAGGATCCTCTTTGGGAAGACATTGAAAAATGCCTGTCTAAAAAATACGCTACTTTTTCTTTCCGTATCGAGGGAGATTTGAAAATCGTAGCGGAACAAAAATCTTTACTTCAGTTAGATACTGAAGAAGAAAAGGATATTGATCAGTCTATGTGTTTGGTTACAGGAAAATATGGTTCGTTAGTGGAAACAACCACTGCTACGATGATTCCTGGTAGTCAGGCTACTGCCAAGCTCGTAGCCTTTCAAGTTAATTCGGGTTACGATTCGTATGGTAAGAGCAAATGCGGCAATGCCCCCATTACGAAAGAGGCTGAATTTGCTTATACAACAGCCTTGAATGCACTGTTGCAAAACGGTTCCCACAACAAATTTATGCTAGGTAATCGTACCTTCGTATTTTGGGCTTCTAACCAGGGTGAGGCGGCTGTGCAGACTGAAGAAAGTATTTTTGACCTGCTTGGATTTTCGGAAGAAGGTAAGGATGATCCCAATGCGCACATTCTGAAGGTGAGGAAGGTATTTGAATCAATCTATTCCGGAGTCTTGCACACAGGATTAGATGACAAATTCTATATCTTGGGGCTGGCGCCGAATGCCGCTCGTATTGCTGCTGTTTATTGGTCGGAAACTACGTTGAAGGACTTTGCCGCTAAGATTTTGGCTCATTTTGAGGATATGGAGATAGTTGATACGCGCAAGAATCCGAAGCCCTATCAGGGTGTTCGTGAGATGATTTCCAGCGTGACATTGGGAGGAAAAGTTTCAGATGCTACACCTAATCTACCCGAGGCTGTAGTACAGAGCGTTTTTCAAGGAATTCCGTATCCATACACGCTTTATTCTTCTTGTATCCGGAGAATCCGAGCAGAACAGACACTGACTGTTCCAAGGGTAGCTATTATCAAGGCCTATTTGAATCGTTTGAAAGATCAATCATTTAAAAAAATAGATACTATGTTAGACAAAGAAAACAACAATCAAGGCTATCTCTGTGGCCGTTTGTTTGCTGTTCTTGACAAGATTCAGGAAGAAGCAAACAACTTGAATACCATTCGTGAGCGTTATTTGAATGCCGCCAGTGCAACACCATCAGCGGTGTTTGCTACCATATTGAACCTTTCTAACCATCATGCTGAAAAGTTGAATGACGGGCGTAAGATTTTCTTCGAAAAGCTGAAACAGGAAATCTTCTCCAAACTCTCGGCCGATGGTTTCCCGTCTCATTTGGATCTTCAAGATCAAGGACGTTTTTTCGTGGGATACTACCATCAGCGTCAGGATTTTTTCATAAGCAAGAAAGAACAAGAATAATCAACTAAAAAATTTTATACAATGGCAACTTTAAAGAATAGAATCGATTTCGTTTATATGTTTGATGTTCAGGATGGCAATCCGAACGGTGATCCAGATGCAGGTAATCTTCCTCGTGTAGATGCTGAAACCGGTAAAGGTTTGGTTACGGATGTGTGTTTGAAGCGTAAGGTGCGTAACTATGTGCAGATAGCCAAGGCAGGTGTCTCAGGGGATGATATCTTGGTTAAGTCGAAGGAAATCTCGGGTGAAGAGGTTTTCATCAACGGTGAAATCCGTAAGATGTATCAAGAAGATCTAGGCATCGAATTGAAAGCAAAGGACAAGGCTCCTGCTGATAAGGTAGCTGCGGGAAGAATGGCTATGTGTCAGCGCTTTTTTGATGTGCGTACGTTTGGTGCGGTTTTGTCTACTGGAGCCAATGCGGGTCAGGTACGTGGTGCTGTCCAGATGACTTTTGCCCGTTCGACTGATCCTATTGTATCGGCTGAACATGCCTTGACTGTGTGTGCCGCTCGTGATGAAGATAAGGCCTATGATCTACAGGTAGGTATTCAGGGACGTAAGGCAACGGTACCGTATGGATTGTATGTATGTCATGGTTTTATTTCAGCCAATTTGGCACAGCAGACTGGCTTTTCGGAAGAAGACCTGACTCTTTTCTTTGAAGCCCTTAAGAACATGTTTGATCATGATCGTTCGGCTGCTCGTGGCTTGATGAGCGCACAGAAATTAATTGTGTTCAAGCATGAATCTACTTTGGGTAATGCGCCAGCCAATCAATTGTTTGATTTGGTACAGGTTACCAAGAAGGAAGGAGTTGTAGTGCCTCGTTCATTCAGTGATTATGAAGTAACTGTTTCAGCTTGTCCCTTCCAGGGAGTGTCTGTAGAAGAATTGATCTAAGACTTCATTCTACTTTATATGCATTACTCAGAAGAAGATATGCTCCTATTGTCGGGGATTCAACACTATGTGTTTTGTCCCCGACAGTGGGCATTAATTCACCTTGAACAGCAATGGGAAGAGAATGTACTGACTATTGAGGGAATGTTGCTGCACGAACATGTAGACAATCCTTCCTACCGTGTAAAGCGAGGGGATCGACTGACGCTTCGTAGAGTAGCTATTGCTTCCAAAACTTTAGGTTTAAATGGACTTTCAGATGCCATAGAATTGTTACCGTCAGATACGGAAGAGAATGCCATGGTTCATCCTGATTATCCAGGGTTTTGGAAACCTGTTCCTGTTGAGTATAAACGAGGGCGTAGCAAACCGAACCGTTGTGATGAAGTGCAAGTGGCGGCGCAGGTAATTTGTATGGAAGAGATGTATGGAATTCACATTTCTAAAGGAATGATTTTCTATAACGAAGAAAAAGGAAGGCAAGATGTTTTAGTGGATGATGAACTTCGTCGGTTTACCCAACAATGCGCTGATGAAATGCATCGGATTTATCAAAGCGGTGTTACTCCATCAGCTTCATATGGTACACATTGCAAAAGTTGTTCTCTTTATGATCTTTGTGTTCCTTTATTAGGTGTCAAACAAAGTGTCCAGGACTATTTAACCAGGAATCTATATGAGGAAACTCCTTAATACTTTATATGTAACCACACCAGAATCCTATTTATCGAAGGATGGAATGAATGTGGTAGTTTCTGTAAATCAAGTGGAAACTTTTCGTATTCCAATCATAAATATCGAACAGATTGTGACTTTCGGTTATATGGGAGCCAGTCCTGGCTTGATGAAATTGTGTGCAGACCATCATGTATCTCTTACTTTTTTATCTCCTAACGGGCGATTGATTGGTCATTTCCAAGGTCCAATCAAAGGCAATGTGTTATTGCGTAAGCGCCAATATGAGTTGAGCAGCGATGAAGCATTTTCTTTACATATTAGTCGTCTTTTTATTGCTGCCAAAATTCGCAATTATCGTAGTATATTGCGGAGGGCAATCCGTGATAACGGACCTAATGCACATCTGGAAGCTATGGCTCGGTTGCTGGATCAGCGTCGTAAGCAGGTTTTGGATGCTACGGATTTCAATGTACTTCGTGGTTTAGAAGGAGATGCGGCCAATGCTTATTTTAGTGTGTTCTCTCATTTGATTCTTCAGCAAAAAGATAGTTTTCCTTTCGTGTGTCGCAACCGACGTCCTCCGAAGGATGCTGTCAATGCTATGTTATCGTTTGTTTATACTTTGCTAGCTAATGATACAGCAGCAGCATTAGAGTCAGTAGGCTTGGATCCCTATGTGGGCTTTTTGCATACATTGCGGCCAGGTCGCTGCTCTTTGGCATTGGATGTTATGGAGGAATTTCGCGCCTATATGGGCGACAGGCTTGTCCTATCTTTAATCAATAAAGGGCAAATTCATGCGAAGGATTTTATCATTCAGGGAGAAGACAGCATAACCATGACGGACGGCGGACGGAAAATTATTTTAACAGCTTGGCAAACTAGGAAGAAAGAACAGATAATGCATCCTTATTTGAATGAAAAGGTTTCAGTAGGGTTGCTGCCTTATGTTCAAAGTCAATTGTTAGCTCGCATGATTCGTGGTGATCTCAGTGATTATCCAGTTTTTTTAATTAAGTAGTATCTGTTCGTTATGATGATATTGGTGACATATGATGTGGATACCACTACTCCAGAAGGCGCAAAGCGTCTTCGGAAAGTAGCTAAGGAATGTGTGAATTATGGACATCGAGTACAGAATTCTGTGTTTGAATGTGTAGTAACAGAAGTTCAGTACAAATTGCTGTATGATAAGATTCGTAAAATCATTCATCAAGAAAAGGATAGCATTCGTTTTTATTTCATGGGTAAGAATTGGGAAAGACATATTGTAACTTTAGGCAAGGATGATTCGTTGAATGTCACATCTACTCTTATTATTTAGTTGATGTGCGAACCTCATGCTGTACACAATATGTCAGTAGTTTCGCAAGGATTGGTAATCAATAAGATATATTTTTTTATATGCCATATGAAAGCCTTGTTGCGTTTTATTTTGTATATTCGCGAAACAAGTGTTGTAACGTGCATATATTTAATTTGTTCTAATAACAAGAGTCACCCTCTACGTGAGGGTGTGGATTGAAACATCAGGCATGTTATAAACAACTTGTTCGGCATAGGTCACCCTCTACGTGAGGGTGTGGATTGAAACGTAATTAGTATAATCCCACATTTCCTTGGATAAGTCACCCTCTACGTGAGGGTGTGGATTGAAACCACGTGGAACAACAAAAGAATGGAAATGAAAGATAGTCACCCTCTACGTGAGGGTGTGGATTGAAACAGTCATAGAGGCTCCCTATGGTCGCCCCAATGCCTGTCACCCTCTACGTGAGGGTGTGGATTGAAACTCCGGTTCTCCCGGCTTGCTGCTCTGCCCCTTCCGTCACCCTCTACGTGAGGGTGTGGATTGAAACGAGCTGCCGCACGACCATATTCCTGACATCACGAGTCACCCTCTACGTGAGGGTGTGGATTGAAACACAATTGTACTAGAATCAACCGAAGGGGTTGCGTTCGTCACCCTCTACGTGAGGGTGTGGATTGAAACAACCCAAAGCAATTCCTTTTCTTTCTCGTTATATGTCACCCTCTACGTGAGGGTGTGGATTGAAACCATTGCAGGGTGATGTCGCCCAGCTCGTTCACCAGGTCACCCTCTACGTGAGGGTGTGGATTGAAACTTGTTGGTTTTGCTTTCCTTACTTGCAATTTTTGTCACCCTCTACGTGAGGGTGTGGATTGAAACCGTTACCTGGAAGTTGTTGGAAAATATCCTATCGGTCACCCTCTACGTGAGGGTGTGGATTGAAACGATAGCAATATCCCATTTATCCGCCCTTATGTTGTCACCCTCTACGTGAGGGTGTGGATTGAAACCGAATAATGGTCCTACCGTTGGGTGTGTCATTATGTCACCCTCTACGTGAGGGTGTGGATTGAAACGTTATCTGGAGGTTTCCGGTAAAAACCCTATGATGTCACCCTCTACGTGAGGGTGTGGATTGAAACACGCACAATCTTAGCCCCTGGGATGAATGCAAGAGGTCACCCTCTACGTGAGGGTGTGGATTGAAACTTTGTAGCCTTGCTCAATTGCCCATTTGTCTGCAGTCACCCTCTACGTGAGGGTGTGGATTGAAACACCCTGCAAGGCAAGACCATCTGGCTGCCCAAGAGTCACCCTCTACGTGAGGGTGTGGATTGAAACAATATTTCCCTTGTCTCGTTTACGATGGTTAAGAAGTCACCCTCTACGTGAGGGTGTGGATTGAAACAAAAAATTGCAAGTAAGGAAAGCAAAAATAACAAGGTCACCCTCTACGTGAGGGTGTGGATTGAAACCATCGTGACCGACCCGCTGCGGCTGGCCGACCGAGTCACCCTCTACGTGAGGGTGTGGATTGAAACTATCAATACCACATCCTTGATTGTCTCGGTATAGTCACCCTCTACGTGAGGGTGTGGATTGAAACATCTGGAATATCTGATAGATAAACAGCACAACGGTCACCCTCTACGTG
>Glacier_p1__coassemble_1450_pt1 | contig 10511 bp, 6 predicted proteins | sample Glacier_p1__metabat2_low_PE_032 | metagenome-assembled genome bin Glacier_p1
CTATTATGTAATATAGGAAATTATCATCCGACTTAAATAACATAACAAGTTCATATGCTATAGCAAAAATCGGCCTGTCTTATTTTGATGTAGAAGTTGTTTCATCGAAAATAATTTTTACTGATGGGAGTGTGTCGTAATTGCATGATGCACCTCTTTTCACCCCATCAGGCCGGCTTCCGCACGTTTAGGAACAGATTCCTCGTCTTCTGCGGCTGTGGTGAGCAGATAGACTTCCCGGAAGCGGTAATTTTGATCGTACATGGCGTTCATGCGGTCAATCAAGGTTTTCTAATTTGGCACAGGCAAAGCAGCCGCGACAAAATGCTATTTGTTTGCCGATAAGTTCTATTTTTTCTACCTGATGACCTGCGCTTTCCGCACCTTTTTAAAATTGTTCAGCCAGCAAGTCGCTGTTTGAATGGACCCGGAGGCTGGTAGAAATGATTATCACACGTTTCATAAGCATATCGTTTATTGATTTCACAGCAAAGGTAGCGGATTTTCCAGTCATTGCTTTCATCCGGATTATGGTTATTATAACCCGTTTTATGGATTTTATCTGGGTAGATACTTTTTATACTTCTATACTCCGTTTGCCATATTCATGCTGTTTTTTGTGTTTTGTTTTTCTCTCTCTTTATCGATGACGATGCAAAGGTAGTGCGGCTCATCAGATAGTTTTTAATTTCGGTGACAGTAGTGACAATAGTGACGATAGCTTCATTTTTATTGCCACTATCGTCACTATCGCAGTTATTTATCCGCCAGTCGGTTGTTGAGCGCCAGGATAAAGTCGGAGGGGTACGACTGGTTGCAGAACAGGATGCTGTGGCGCACTCCTTCCGGCTGTGCGAACAGGCTGACCTGGCCTTGCAGGTGTGCGCTCACGGCATTGGCACGGGCGGCCAGCCACGAACTGCTGCTGGAATGCAGGCTCTCACCGTAGGTGGCGAAGAAAGCCTTTGTCTCCTTATCGGTGGTATCTTGCTTATAGTCCACATATTCTTCCGACAGGTCTTCCAGGCGGTTCAGCTGGTCGGGCGTTTCCAGAATGGCTTCGGCCAGCGAGTGGGTAATCTCGTTCATTTCCTCGGCCGGACGATCGGTGAGCGATACGAAGCACAACCTCTGCATCCAGCTGCTGAAAGCCTCCATCACCTGGAACATACACTCGCCGAAGTATTCGCCATAGGCCTCTTCGTCGTTCAGAGCTTCTGTATACTTCAGTCCCTCTGCGCCTTTCTGCACTGCCCACGACGTGTAGCACGCCTTCATGAAGTCGCTGTTCATATCGCCCAGGTGCTGGTGGATAATCAGCATCAGCATGTTCAGCTGAGGTTGCAGCCAGTACCAGCCGAATCCCATCGTCTGGCTGAACGCCTTCATCTGTTCGGTCAGTTCTTCGCGTTCGGCTTCGGTTTCGCATTGCGCATAGAGCTGGAAGGCCAGGCAGATGAGCGCATCGGGTTGCTGAGCCACGCCGCACATGTGTAGCAGTGAGTTTACGGGGATTTCCTCCTCCTGAATGCGGTGATACCAGGCCAGGATGAGCGTCCACAATTCGTCGCCAAACGAAGAGGCAGCCAAGGCCTCGGCCAGTTCTTCCATCATCCGGTTCTGGCGGATGGTCCAGCCTTCGCTGGAGAGGGCTCCGCCCAGAGCTACCAGAGTGGGACGCAGGCTGCCGCCGGAGGCTCCCATGGCCAAGGCCGGTCCCCAGGAGCGGATGGCTTCGGGCAGCACATAGCCGCGGCGTTCGTCATAGGGCAGTAGCAGAGCGGGTGTGTGGGGGTCGTCGAGCCGCAGGAGTTTCAGCGGCTGACGGTAGTCGAGCGTCTTCTTGCTGTCTGTAAATACAATCAGCTGGTCTTCTTCCTGGCGGATACGATAAGGTTCGTCCTTGATGATGAGGCTCCATTTCTCGTCGGCAGGGGTATTGAACGTCACGCGGATTTCGGCCATGTGGCGATTGGGCGACGTCTGTTCCAGCAGCTGTTGCAAGGCCTCGCGCGAATCGAAGAGTTCCGTCAGACAGCCCGTGTAGGGGATCGGACGGATTTGTTCCTTATTTTCATAGAGGTAGAGCACATCGTCTACCCAGCGCAGTTCGCGGCGGCGCTTGCCGAGGGTGTACGAGCGGAGACTCTGACCCACCAGCTCGTAGCGGTATTTGTCGGCTTCCACATAGGGGATGAGAGCCCGGCTAGCCACCGCGCGGCCTTCCTCGTCGAGGATGCGGAACCCCTTGAAAGGCGCCTTGAGTGTGAGGGTGAAAGCGTTGCGGCTCTCTTCGTGGGGTGTGAGCGTGAAGTGGATGCGGTCGTTGGTAAGGTCTTCCTGGAGCACCAGCCACACATTGTCGGCCTTCAGAGCACCCTCTTCCGTGCTTACCGTGCCATGCTCCCAGCACACATGGAGGGTGCAGCTCGTGGCGTCGGCATCTACCACTTCTACCGTCAGTCCTCCTCCGATGTGGATGAGGCGGGCAGGGGCCACCCAGGCAGCGCGCGGGTCTTTGGCGCGCACCATCACGCAGCCATACGAAGGCGTGTCGGTCCAGTTTTCATCGGCCTGGTTCTTAAATTCCACCTGCGTCAGGCTGGCCGTGCGGGCTCCTGCATCCTCGTCGGAGCAGAGCGCATATTCGCAGTTGCTCAGGTCGTAGAGCGGTTGGTCCACCCCCGGCAACACCATCGGCCGGGCCTGTACCTCCGTCCAGTAGATGGGGGTATGCGGGCGGAAGCAGACGGTTTCATCCCCCTTCTTCAGACACACCTCCTGGCTGTAGTCGGCCGGAATGTGCCAGCCTGTGAGCACCCGTCCTTCCCAGCAGTAGGTCTCTTGTGCCCAAGATTCGCTGTGCTCCAGGTTCCATCCTTCAGGAGCCAGCACCAGCGAAGCCGCCTGTCCCAGTTGGTTGCCCAGCGTAAAGGTCTGAGGGTCGCTCTCGTAGAGCAGGTAGGGCACGGAGAGGTTCAGCTCATCGGTCAGGAAAGGGGTGTTCACCTCGCTGAACAAGAGTGCAAGGTGGTCGCCGGGATGATAGGCATGCGTGCAATGCACGGTGTGCGTGCTGCTCCAGCGCACATAATCGAAGGTGCGGTCCGTCTGTCCGTTTCTGCAGATTTGCAGGGTGAAGTGGGGGAACTTCTCGAGTCCGAACTCTTCGATGAACGTTTCCGGCAAGCGGTAGGCGCCTTCTACGCAGTAGCTGGCCTGTAGGTTTTTGCCGCTGTCGGCAGCAACCGTTTCTTCCGCGGCTGCTTCCTTCTCCTCTTCTACTTGAAACTGCCAGCTAACGGTGAAGGGGCGGAGCAGCGAACGTTTGTTCTTTTCGCGTTGCGCCAAGTGGTGTAGGTAGAGGAAGCGTTCATCCTTCTCTCCCGCTTCGGCATGATAGGGCAAGCGTTCGGGCTGGTTACTGTCGAGGGCCAGCTGGAGGTCGTCGCAGAATGCCTTCACCGACGCCTTGTCTCCTTCCGAGAGCTCCAGGTCGAGGTGGTTCACGTTGAAGCTGCGGTTCACGATGCGGCGGCTCACCTTGCTCCAGAGGGTTTTCGTTTGCTCGTCCGTAATCAGCTTCATGGGCAGACCGCCCTGAAAAATCAAGGCATTCAAGGCTTCCGTGCGGTCGATGTCGTCCCAGTCCTGGTCTTCGAAATAATCCACTCCCAGCAGCTGGGCTCCTTCGCAAGCCGACTGGAACAGCTGTTCGGCATACTTGTATTCTTTGGGCAGCTGCAGTCCCGCATAAATATCTTCGATGGAAGGTACCTCTTCACTGCATTCCCGGCGCCAGAATTCGGCCACAAACAAGGCCGTTTCCTCGCACACCACGTTGAAGGGGTTGCTCAGGTAGAAGGCACGGGTGATGACCCTCTTTTGCAGGGTTTCGCACAGCTGGTGATATTCTGAATCGGTCATTTTTAGTTTCCAGAAGGGAACAGGGCATTGTTCTAGCCCTCTGCTTTGTAGAATCTCATTGATGAAATTGCTCATAGAATAAAGTTTGTGTTAGCATAGTGTGTGCGGGGTTGAAAGGAGTCTCCCTGAAAACATTTTAAATGCCCGTCACACTATTTCGTTCACATAGAAAAATAGTTGTTTTAATACCTTTTTTAAATTCGAGCTGCGAAATTACAGATAAAAAACAAACCATGAAAATTAATCGGTCATTATTGAATCCATTCATGCGTCATTTCCAGGCAGACTGCTTGCCCATCCACCGGATTACGGGAGAAGAAATAGCGGCATATCAGCTGTAATTAGGATAAAAGTTTTTTGCAAGTTTCCACATTGACCGTGTCGGTAGTAGCCAAGCGATGCGGACAGAGACCAAATTTGATGAGAATTTGGTCTTTGAGCGCATCGCGCGATTGTTGTGCCTCCTTTCCTTGGTGAAATTGCCACCCATCCACTTCAATGGTTTGAAGTGGCCGTTTAGTGAGGGAATTGTAGATTAGAAAATCTACGTGCGACAGCGGATTTTTGGCAAACGCATTTTCTTGTTCATCCAGCAGACTCCAATCTGCAATCAGGCGTGACAGCGGATAATGGCAGAGTATCTCTACATTCTTCAACTGCAATTCTTGAATGGCTCTTTTCAGCACATCATACACGAGATTCTCTGAAAGGTGTTCCGAAATCTTGGGGTGAGCAGATTCAAAAGCCAACCGTTCTTCTGTATATGATTTATATAAAAGGTCAAACACCGAGTGAAGCTGGCTGGTTGATTCCTCTCCGTTGTTGTATTTCATGTAAGCAATGAGTTGGGCCAGAATAGAATCCTCTGGTTTCTCATTTTCATTTGTTACGACACAGAGTTTGGTTTTTGCCCGCGAAATAGCCACATTCAGCAGGTTGGCATCGTCAGAGAATTCAGTAGGGGTATTATCCACCATACTCAGAATAATAGCATCGCATTCTCGCCCTTGAAATTTATGTACAGTACTGGCTATGTCTTTTCCTAAAGCTTGGTTGATTTCATCAGCTTGTAAACGGTAAGGGGTAATGATACCCACGTTGTCGCTTTTTGAAAATTGGGGCATCACTTCTTGGGTAATAACATCGATTTCACGCTGATTGAGGTGACCGCGGGCGTAATTTCCCTTGCCGGTATAAACTACTTGCAGCACCTTCTCTTCTTCTTGATCGGTTGTCATGGCTACTAGCTCGTTGTCATAGAATTTTCGGTTACAGAACTCGATGATTTTAGGGTGGCAGCGGTAATGTTCCCGCAGTAGCGTTACTGGGACTTCCTGGAAAACTGCTAAGCACGATTCTAGAAAACTGTGGGTGATGGCATTGTAGCCGTCGTCTACCTGATACGTTTCTTGTATGGCTTGCAACGCAATTTCTTCTTCCCGGCTTACCACGTTGGGCAGTTGCTTATCATCGCCCACAATGACTGCATTGATAGCGCATGACAAAGCCAATGCTCCAGTTTTTATGTCTACCTGTGAAGCTTCATCCATGATAACATAGTCGAATACATTGTCCGGACTGATGCAACTTTTGGCCGAATAGGTAGTGCTCAGTACCACTGGATATTCCGAGAGAAATTCATCGCTTTTCCATACTATGTCGCTTATTTTGAATAATTTTCTTTCTTTCCCCTGGAATCGTTTTGCTATGTGGTTCTTCAAAATATTCAAGGAAGTGGAACGCAAGTCTTTTACCTGCTTAGATAGGTTCATGCCGTTCAGCATAGAAGTGATTGAGTCTGATTCTCGTTCTATTTCAGAAAGACGTGCTTCGTAGTAAGCAGCTTCCAAGGTGGTAATGATTTCCTGGTATGGCTTTGTTAAAAAAGAAAACATTCTCATTCCAGATTTAAATCCCCATTTCAGTCGAAACCATACCCCGGCAGTCTGTTGTTTTTCAGCTTTTGTTTGGTAATTGTGCAGCAGCTTTATTAAGGAGGACGATGGCAGGCGGCATAGCCAGTTTTCTGCCTGATGCAGCTGAGCTATTTGTTCATTATATTCTCTTTCCAGCAGCAGAGCATCCCTTTCAGCTTGGAGTTTGGCTTGGCGCAGCTGACCCTCAAATCCTTTGGTCACCGCAGTAAAAGCTTGCTGATAGGTTTCGTTCGTTGCTGTCTTGTCGACTATCTTCCAATCTGTCATCAAAGGATATGTTGGTTGGTCATTTATAAAATCGACTTTATTATCTTTATTGCCTAGTTGTGCTACGAGAAAGCCTAGTCCTTCTTTATCTAGTTTTTCGGCTATATTTTCTACGGCAGAATTGTTGTTAGAAACTACTAGAATGGTTTTGTCTTGGAGCAATAGGTTGGCAATGATATTCAGAATAGTCTGAGTTTTGCCTGTTCCCGGAGGTCCTTGTATGATACTGACCTGGTGGGTGATTGCCTTTTCTACGGCTGTCTTTTGGCTGGCATTGCATCCGAATGGATAATACAGATGATTCGGCATTTTATACGTGGCCAGTCGCTCTTTGTTGCCTAGATACTGTGCCAGCGGAATATTGTCGCGCTTCACATCTATTTTCTGGTACTGTGTTGCCAGAATATTTCTCTTATCTGCTGTCTGCAATCCCGTTTCGTCGGCCAATTTTTTCAGATAATCCCAGGTAGAACCTCCATTCTTATCAATGGGACTTCGGGTTACATAGACATCTTTTCCCTCTATATTTTCATAATAGCCATTTTGATAGGTCGCCCGGTAGAATGTATGCTTGTCGTCTGTAAAGCGAAGTAATTCAATAACGTTAGTTATGTGCTTTTTGTTGATATATAATCCTTTTTCATCCAAATTTATCTGTTCTGGATGAGTGAGATAAAGCAATCTAGAAGGATTGTAGTGAAACCAGCGGTTGCTGCTATTGAACGAAACAGACCAAAGTCCTTTACTATTCATTTTGATAGCTGCAACACGTTCGGTGACAAACATATCCTTGCTCCCTTTTTTGTCGAGATCGACAATCATACATTCTTTTGCGTTCATGTTAGCAATCTTATAAGTCTTCTAAAAATTTTCTGTTTGTTTCTTCCATGGGAATGCCTTTAATTTTTGCATGTCCCGGCTGAGCAAAAATTACACTGGTGGGCAGTATCAGCGTGAAGATAAAAACAAACTTTTTCATAAACTAGTCAATTTTATAGTTCTAGTACAAAAGTATGAATTTATTCTGATTATAGCTAGTAAAACATATTCCAATAGTCATTTCTTCCTTAAGTTATTATTCCTATCTTTGTCGGAAAATTAGGATTTAAAAAATCATAACCATGGAGTTAGGAATATACGAGCAAATAATCAATCAATTGTTTGAGAAGAAATTGTCTCAAATCGACCAAACGCGTTTCTATATTGGGGAGCGGACGATTGAAAAGAATGAGGTAGTGAAACTGCTTTCTATGTATTTGAGTCATCTTTTCGAACAAGTATTGATGGATGTGGCCGATACTTCCTCAGATACTGAAGAAGAGGATGAGGTTATAGAAGCGGATTCTTTGCAGAAAAGTATTGATATAGCCAATGGCATCATTAAGAAACTAGTGAAGGATTTTCATCTGGAGTCGGGCAATCTATTGTCGGCACAAGCTAAAATCTTAACAGCCGTCATTGATAAGACAAAGTCTGATTATCCTGATTTGTCGCGTCGTCTGGAGGAGATGATGCCTCTTAAAGGATTGGTCAACGGGGAACTGTTTACTGGAAAAGGAATCAAACTGTATACAGAGCTGCAGAAGGAGATCAGTTCTGCCAACGAAATACATTTGATGGTATCTTTTATCAAAAAACGCGGGTTGGCTTTGTTGCTTCCACAGTTAAAGGAATTTACCAATCAAGGAGGCCGGTTAAAGGTAATTACTACAACTTATATGAAGGCCACTGACTTTGAAGCCATCAAACTGCTGGCTGGTTTAAAGAATACGGAGATTAAGATTACCTACGATGAATCCATAGAGCGTTTGCATGCAAAAGCGTATATCTTCCTTCGTGATACGGGTTTTCATACAGCGTATGTGGGCTCGTCGAACTTATCTGCACAGGCGCTGGATACTGGCGCTGAGTGGAATGTGAAAATTACGCAAATGGAGCAACCTCGCATGATGAAGACTATTCAAGGAGCTTTCACGGCATCTTGGTGGGCGGAAGGTTATGATGAGTTTGTGGATGGAGAGGATGATGCTCGTTTGAAAGCGGCTCTCGATGAAGCTGAAGAAGGCGAGATTGATTTTCAAGTTTTGCAATTAATTCGTCCGTTTGATTATCAACAGGAAGTGTTGGAAAAATTACAAGTGGAGCGAGAGGTGAGAGGGCACTATCGTAACTTGGTGGTAGCGGCCACAGGAACGGGTAAAACGGTGATGGCGGCCAGTGATTATAAAGCATTTGCATTGAGTCATCCTCGAGCACGTCTTTTGTTCATCGCTCATCGTGAAGAAATTCTTAGGCAAAGTTTACGAACTTTTCAGCAGGTACTTTGTGATTATAATTTTGGTGAGAAGTGGTTTGGAGCGTATGAACCGTCAAACTATGAATATGTATTTGCCTCTAAGACTTTGTTGAATAACCGTTTGGATGATTTGCAGTTGCCTGCCGATTATTATGACTACATTGTGATTGATGAGGTGCATCATGCGGTGGCTGATTCTTACCGAAAGATTATAGATTATTTCAAACCTAAGATTCTGTTGGGATTGACAGCTACTCCCGAGCGAATGGATGAGCAGGATGTGTTGCAAGATTTTGATGGCGTTATCTCTGCGGAAATTCGATTGGATGATGCCTTAAATAAGGGATTGTTGGCACCCTTCCATTATTATGGAATTACGGATGCAGTGGATTATACGGAAGTAGGATGGAACCGAGGAAAATATGTGGCATCGGAACTTTCAAAAATTTATACTTATAACGATGCCCGTACAGGGGTTATTTTAAAGTCGCTGGAAAACTATTTGACAAAAGAACGGATTCATAATGCTAGGGCATTGTGCTTTTGTGTGGATCAAGACCATGCAAAATACATGGCAGCAAAGTTCACGTTGTGCGGATTGAAAGCCGATGTGTTGACCAGTGAAAATGCTCATGAGCGGAAAAAATTATATGGTTATCTGAAAAATAAGGTGATTAATTACCTGTTTGTGGTAGATATGTTTAATGAGGGGGTAGATATTCCGGAAGTGGATACCATCTTATTTCTTCGTCCTACGGAAAGTCTTACGGTGTTTATTCAGCAATTTGGTCGCGGTCTGAGAAAGTCTGAAGGGAAGACGCATGTGGATATATTTGACTATGTGGGCAATTGCAACAATGAGTTTAATTATACTGACCGTATGCGCACTATCATGGGACGAACCTCTATGAGCGTGGAAGAGGAATTGGAACGTGATTGTCCGCATTTGCCTTTGGGATGTACCATCACTCTGGAAAAGAAGGCCAAGGAATACATCATGCAAAATATCAAAGGGGCTATCAAGCGGTTTACGGCTAATAAGATTACTTCTTTGATTAAGAATTTTGAACGGAATCATGATACCACGTTGACGTTGGCACATTTTATTCAGTTGTATAAGGTACCTGTGCATAAACTATATCGGAATAAGACGTGGAATCAATGGCTGTTTGAGAGTGAGTTGACAAGCGAAAAGTCGCGTTTTAATGTGGAGTTGAATCGTGCAGTGTTCCGTAAGTGGCTGGCAACTGATTCATATAGCTATTTAAGTTTTATTCTGAATCTGGCGCAACAGGATTTTAAGGTGAACGTGGCTGAGTTGACGCGGATTGACCAGAAGCGTTTGTTGATGCTTTATTATGATTTGTTTGAGAATGCAGGTGAGTTTAGTTCATTACAAGAAATGGTGAATGCCTTGGCGGCAGATGCTTGTTTCTGTGCAGAATTAAGAGATATCATAGAGTATTTGCTTCAACAGAATAAAGCTTATGAGAAACCTGATAATTCTTTGTTGCCTGATTTCCCCTTGAAATTGCACGGCGTGTACACCAAAGCGCAAATTCAGGTGGCGATAGGTACTTCTTCGCTAGCCAAGAAGTCTTCTTCACGAGAGGGGATGGAGCGCAATAAAGATTTGAAGTTGGAAGCCATGTTTGTGGATATCATTAAAAATCGAGAGGAAGGTTCTACGACGGATTATGATGACAAAGCCTTATCGCCCTATCTGTTTCAGTGGGATACTCAGAACCGCGTGAAACCTGATTCGAATGAGGGAAAAGCTTATATTAATGAAACGCAAACGATGCTTTTGTTTGTGCGCGAGCAGAAAACTTTTTCGGAAGATAAAACACGTACTATGGGATATGTTTATTTGGGGCGGGTTACGTTGAATAGTTGGGAATATAAAAACCTAGGCACTAGAAAACAGATGCAGATTGTGTGGAATATGCTGGAACCGATTCCTGGTAGTGTAATGCATTTTGCTCGAATTAGAGAAATCGCTTGATTTATTTCTTCTTCCTCATAAAAAAACACATGGCGCAAACCCGTCGGAATGAAATCTGTGGGTTTGCGCCATTGTTTAT
>Glacier_p1__coassemble_2029_pt1 | contig 7574 bp, 6 predicted proteins | sample Glacier_p1__metabat2_low_PE_032 | metagenome-assembled genome bin Glacier_p1
AGTTCATGATAGAGAAGATACCTTTCTTCATTTCACCACCGTACCAAGTGTTCAGGATAACCTGTTCGTTGGTCTTCAGGTTGAATACAGTAGCTGTTTCTGAGTTCAGACCCAGTTCCTTGTAGTTGTCAACCTTAGCTTTGGCAGCGTTGAAGGATACGAAATCGGGTTCACCGTAGTTAGCCAGTTCTTCTTCGGTAGGACGGATGAACATATTCTTAACGAAGTGAGCCTGCCAAGCTACTTCCATGATGAAACGCACTTTCAGACGAGTAGCAGCGTTAGCACCGCAGAAAGTATCCATCACGAACAGACGTTTGCCGCTCAATTCTTTTACTGCTTTAGACTTCAGGTCAGCCCAAGCTTCTTCAGAACAAGGCTTGTTGTCGTTCTTGTATTCTTCTGAAGTCCACCATACAGTGTCTTTGCTGGCTTCGTTCATTACGAAGAATTTATCTTTAGGAGAACGTCCGGTGTAGATACCAGTCATTACGTTGACTGCATCCAGTTCTGTTACCTGACCTTTTTCGAAGCCTTCCAAACCAGCTTTGGTCTCTTCAGCGAACAATACTTCGTATGACGGGTTGTGGAGAATTTCCTTCACGTCAACGATACCGTACTTGCTTAAATCTAAATTTGCCATTTCTTTTAAGATTTTAAAATTGGTATTTGGTTGATAATCTCTTACTGTGTAAATATTTCTTTTTACCTTATTTTGCGACTACAAAAGTACGATTTTCTTCGGAAAGTATAGTACGATTGGAGAAATTTTTCTTTAATTGGATTTCTTTTATGACTTACTAACAATATCTGCTAACTGAATGTTGCAAATCGATTGAAATTTACTTCCTTTGTAGCTTTGAAACCAAACTATCTGACGAATATGAAGATTGTCAATTTTGCTGAAACGAATTCGGTGCTGAATCAGTATATGGCCGAGATTCGGGATGTAAACGTGCAGGGAGACAGGATGCGCTTCCGCCGCAATATAGAGCGCATCGGTGAACTGATGGCGTATGAAATGAGTAAGGAACTGAACTATTCGGTGAAGCAGGTGCAGACACCGCTGGGGGTGGCACCGGTGAGTACGCCGGATGATGAGGTGGTGATAGCTACGGTGTTCAGGGCCGGACTGCCGCTGCACACGGGTTTCCTGAATGTGTTCGACAAGGCGGGGAATTCTTTTGTATCGGCTTACCGCTATTATACGGATAAGGAGCACCGCTCGGTGGATGTGCATATAGAGTATATCGCTACGCCGGACTTGAATAGGAAGACGCTGATGATTGTGGATCCGATGCTGGCCACGGGCGAGAGCATGGAGCTGGCATGGAAGGCGTTCATTACAAGGGGAATTCCTGGCAAACTGATGATAGCGTGTGTGATTGCCAGCCAGCAGGGGGTGGAGCACTTGCAGAAGCTGTTCCCGGAGGATAACGTGACGCTGTGGTGCGGAGCTATCGACCCGACACTGGATGAACATAAGTATATTGTGCCGGGACTGGGAGATGCCGGTGACCTGGCGTATGGTGATAAGGTGTGATTTTGAGGAGGAGTTAGGAGGAGTTAGGAGGAGTTAGGGGAGTTAATTCCCCTAACTCCTTAACTTATAAATTCGGATTGAGAATGGCATCTTCGTAGGGGTAGGGGGCATACATCTTGCTGTCGTCCCAGGTGCCGGTAACGGCTACTTTTTCCTTGCGCTTGATGCCGGGGGCTACTTCTATTTCGGGGTTCTGCTTGCGGTATTCAAAGTGGTCTTTGAAGCGGTATAGGCGGAACATGTCGCGGGAACGGGTGGCAAAGCCGCTCCAGTAGTAGCCGGCCATTTCCCAACCGTGTTCGTTGTAGGCGGCTTCGGCCAGTTCTTCGGCACTCAGAGAGGTGGTGTAGAGGTTGGTGGCTTTGCCGTCGGCGCGGTTGCGCACGCGGTTCAGGATATCTACGGCTTTCTGGGTGACTTGTCCGCTGCGGGCGGTGGCTTCGGCAAACCAGCAGTATACCTGGGCCAGGCGGATGACTTGGACGGTCTTTTCGCCATTGGCGGGCAGGGGAGTGGGGTCGGTATAGTCGAAGTCTTGTCCACGGGTGGCAGATTCTATGGTTTTCATAAAGATGGGGGCTACTACTTCGCGCTGTCCGTTGGGGTCGTCCCACCAGTCGTGCAGCTGTCCGTCGGCCAAGATCAGTTTGGGCAGGTAGGTGGCGTCTTTACGCGGCCCGGCGGGAAATTCTTTCCAGAACTTGATTTCGCCGTTGGTGTCGCCCCAACCGTTCTGTATGGCATCCAGCGGGAGGTCGGTTACCGGAATGGAGTTGGGGGTGCGGTCGCGGTTGTAATAGATGCCGAGCAGCACTTCGGGGTTGGTATAGTTATAGCTGATGGAGTGTATCTGCTTGAACTCATCCAACAGTTTGTAGTAATACGTGTGCTTGTCGGCGGCATCGATTACTTCTTCGGCTTTGGCTGCAGCCAGCTTGTAGGTTTCGGCTCCTTTATTGAGCGGCCATCCGGCCATGCACATATAGACGTAGGAAAGGGTGGCTTTGGCTGCGCCCTGGCTCACGGCTACGTTGATGCCGCTCCGGCCGAAGGGGGCTTCGGTATAGAGCACGGGCAGGTGTTCTTCGGCAAACTTCAAATCGTCCAGTATCAGTTCATAGATCTTTTCTTCGGTCTCCAGCGGAGCGTTATAGTCTATCTTCTCTTCCAGCATCACGGGTACTTTGCCCCAGGTGGTGACCAGATAGAAGTAGGAGTAGGCGCGCCAGTAGCGGGCCTGGGCGATGGCTATGTTGATGTCGTCCTGGCTGACTCCCTGGGTGCGGCCGGCATTGTTGATGATGAAGTTGGCGGCTTTGATGACTTTGAACCGCTGTTCCCAGAGGGTCACCATCCAGGTGTTGTTGTCGGTAGCGTTGTACTGGTCGAACTCGCGCAGCGACTGTTTGTTGCTGGCAGGGTGGGTGGAGATGTCGTCGCCGGCCAGGAAGTTGGTGCCTACGCAGTTGTTACTGGCTTGCGAGGTGGCTATCACGGAATAAAGGGCGTGAAGCGAGGCGTTGAGTTCTTCTTTGTTGTTGAAGAAGTCTTCTTTGTTGAGCTGTCCGTTGGGGTGCTCGTCCAGGAAGTCGCTGCAACTCTGGAGGTGCAGGCCCATGCTGAGGGTCAGTGCCAGGGTGCAGAAGCGGATTATTCTAGTATTCATATTTTTATTCTTTTTAATTGGGTTAGGGGGTTAGAATCTCAGTTTCACGCCGAAGGTGAAGGTGCGCGGGATGGGGTAGGCACCGTAGTCCAGTCCGTCGAAGGCGTTGTAGACTTCCGGATCCATTCCTTTGTACTTGGTCAGGGTGAAGAGGTCTTGTGCGCTGACAGAGAGCTGGATGCCTGCAAACTTGGCCACACGGCGGGGGATGTTGTACGACAGGCTGATGTTCTTCAACTTGATGAAGGAGGCATCTTCCAGCCAACGGTCGGAGTTGGCGTAGTTCTTATTGTCGGTATTGGTCAGGCTAGGATATTGGGCATCGGCCTTGTCGCTCACCTTGTCCCATCCTTTGTAATAGGCATCGCGCAGGGTGATGAAGCGGGAGACTCCGTTCATCGAGGCGGTGGTGTAGTGGCTGATGTTGAGGCGTTCTACACCGGCTGCGGCATTGAAGAAGAGGTTCAGGGTCCAGTTCTTCCAGCTGATGGTGTTGTTCCAGCCGAAGGTCCACTTGGGGTTGGCCTGGCCTTTGATGACAAGGTCTTCCGAGGTGGGGGTGGTGGTGAGGCTGCCGTCGGCTTTCTGGTAGAGGTTGGCGCCGTGGTCGTCGAAGCCTTTCCACTGGTATACGTAGAAGGAGCCGAGGGGATGTCCGGGCTTCATGATTTGCATGGAGCCGCCCAGGTCGCTGTAGGTGGCGGTCAGGGCAAAGTCGTTACCGGCCAGGTCTTCAATCTTGTTTTTTACGTAGGCGGCGTTGAACGTGGTTTCCCATACCACGGTGCTCTTGAGCGGGAAGGCGCTGACCGAGAATTCGAAACCGGTGTTGCTCAGCTTGCCTTGGTTTACCCAGTAGGTGCCACCGCCGTTGTAGCGGGGAATCTGTTTCTGGAACAGCAGGTCTTCGGTGCGCTTCTTGAACCAGTCGAAGGTGATGTCGATGCCGAAGAGGCTGAGGTCCAGACCGACGTCGAACTGGCTGGTTTTCTCCCAGGTGAGCTCGGGGGTGGAGAACTGGTTGGCCCAGTAGCCGGAGAAGCCGGTGGAGGTGCCCCAACCGTAGAGGGTGTTGGTGAGCATACCCAGGGTGCTGTAGGCGTTGATGGCCTGGTTACCGGTAACACCGAAGCTGGAGCGCAGCTTCAACTGTTGCAGTACGTGCTGATGTTCCATGAAGCTTTCTTTGGCAATGTCCCAAGCCAGGGCGGCAGAGGGGAACCATCCCCAGCGGTGGCCTTTCTGGAATTTGGACGAACCGTCGGCACGGATAGCGGCAGTGAGGAAGTATTTCTTCTTATAGTCGTAGCTGGCGCGTACGATGCCGGAGGCCAGTGATGATTCGGTATAAGAGTTGCTTTCGGTGCGGGTGGCGGCGTTGCTGATGTTCCAGTAGCCCACGGCTTCGTTGTTGAGGTTGCTGCCGCCGGCTTGCAGGCCGGTGTCGAAGGTGCGGCTGATTTCCCATACAGCGGTGGCTGCCAGGGTGTGGTCGCCGAATTCGCCACGGTAGGTCAGGTTATTGGTGTTCTGCCAATAGCGGTGCAGGTTACTGGTGTTGTTCATGCTGTTGATGGCTCCGGGAGCTACCAGCTTCGATGTGAAGGAGTACGAGGGGCTGTGGTCGTAGTCGTAGCCTCCCTGTACGGTGAAGGTCAGTCCTTTGGCCAGCTTGAACAGCAGTGAGAGGTTGGCATTGACGTTGTAGCTATAGCTGTCGCTGTAGTTTTCGGTGAGCAGGGCATAGGGGTTGGTACCGCCGATGTTATAGGGGTCGGTATTGTAGATGCCGGTTTCGGGGTTGCGCAGCTCCATGGTGGGAGAATAGTTGATGACCTGGAACCAGTTGGGGGCGCCGTTTTCCTGGTGGATGATGGCGGTGCTCAGCTTGGCAGATACGGTGAGCCAGGGGCGCACGTCGGCATCGACATTGGCCCGGAAGCCGTAGCGTTTATACTTGGAGTTGATGGTGACGGCTTCCTGGTCGAGCACGTTGCCCGAGAGCAGGTATTTCACTTTCTCGCTGCCGCCCGAGATGCCCAGGCTGTAGTCTTGGCTCAGGGCGGTGCGGGTCATCAGGTCTACCCAGTCGATGCCTTTGCTTCCGTTCTGGTAGGCGGCCATATCGGCACTGCTGATGGTGCCTTCGCCGCGGATGTCGTTCAGGGCTTGGGCATATTCGTAGGCATTGAGCAGGTCGTAGTCTTTCCGTACTTGCGACAGGCCTATCTTGGCATCGAAGTGGATGCGGGGACGTCCGGTCTCGCCGTTGCGGGTGGTGACCAGGATGACACCGTTGGCTCCGCGGGAACCGTAGATGGCGGTAGAGGAGGCGTCTTTCAAGACTTCCATCGACTGGATGTCTTGTGGGTTGAGGCCGTCGAGTCCGCTGGTGGAGATGATACCGTCGATGACATAGAGCGGGTCGCTGCTCTTGTTGATGGAGGTGGTACCGCGTACACGCACACGGGCGCCGGCACCGGGCATACCGCTGCTGGTGGTGACTTCTACACCGGGGGTGCGCCCTTGCAGAATCTGTGAAACGCTCTTCACGGGCTGGCTTTCGAAGCTGCGCTTACCTACGGTGGATACCGAACCGGTGAGGTCGCTCTTCTTCACAGTGCCGTAGCCCACTACCACTACTTCATCGAGCATCTGGTTGTCTTCTTTCAGTACGATGTTGTAGGTGTGGATGCGGCGGTTGACCCGGGTCTCCTGGGTGTTATAACCGATGTAGGAGATTACCAGGACGCTCTTGGGGGGGGACTTTCAGTAGGAATTTTCCGTCGATGTCGGTCACTACGCCGTTTTCGGGACGTCCTTTTTCTATCACGGTGGCTCCGATAATGGTTTCTCCGTTGAGGTCGGTCACGATACCGTCTACGGTGAGTGAGTCGGTGGTCCATTCATCTTCTGTCTCTACCGATTCGGGCAGGGTGCCTGTGGCTGCGGCGGACAGGGAAAGGGGGAGCAGGAGCATGAGTAGCCGGATGCCGATGCTTACCCGGAAAGGAAGGTTGTTTTTCTGTTTCATATGCAAGTCTATTTGAGTTTTCAATCGATCTTAATCTATACAGGTATGATTCAAAAAGAATGCCAAAGGAACGGAAATAATCAGTGTTTTGCGGACGCGCTGATTATGAGTGGATTATCGTGGCGTGGAGGAGGGGAAAGACTGTGGAGTGTGGAAACTGTTGTGGCGGAGGTGTGGAATTATTCCTCACGCTTTCCGGGCTCGCTGCAGGGAATAAAAAAACTTCAGTTGCAGCGGTGTGCAACTGAAGTTTAGCTGGAGAAAGGGAAGGGTTATTTCATTTCCCACGTATCGTTGGTCATCAGCAGTTCTTCGAAGGTGTGGTATTTCTTCTTGTTGCTGACTTCTTCGAGCTGGGCATAAACGGCCTCGTCGTAGGTGGGGGCTTCTACATCGCGAATCACACCGAGGGCAATGGGGAAGTCGGGACCTTCCATCAGGGCCAGCTTCAGTTGCAGGGTGTTGTCTTCGCAGTGGGCATCGTGTACTAGGATGTCTTTTTCGGTGATGCCGTTTTCACCAATCTTCACTACTTTCAGTCCGAAGCCTTCCTGCACGAGTCCGAATTCATGGTTTTCGCCAAAAATCATGGGCTTGCCATGTTCCAGGTAGATGGCGTGCTTGGCGCGGTCTTCTTTCTTGGCCACGGCGTCGTGGGTACCGTTATTGAAGATGACGCAGTTCTGAAGGATTTCGCATACGGAGGCACCTTTATGGGCATGGGCCGCTTTGAGGATTTCTACCGTGCCGGCTGCATCGGTGGCTACGGCACGGGCAAAGAAGTGTCCGCGGGCACCGAAGCAGAGCTCTGCCGGGTGGAAGGGGTCTTCTACTGTTCCGTAGGGAGAGGATTTGCTGACAAATCCGCGTGGGGAGGTAGGAGAGTATTGTCCCTTGGTCAGACCATAGATACGATTGTTCAGCAGAATCATATTGAGATTGATGTTGCGGCGATTGGCATGGATGAAATGGTTACCGCCGATGGCCAGACCGTCGCCGTCGCCGCTGATTTGCCAAACCGACAGGTTCGGGTTGGCTACCTTGCAGCCGGTGGCAATGGCGGCAGCACGTCCGTGAATGGTGTTCATACCATAGGTGTTCATATAGTGAGGCAAACGGCTGGAACATCCGATACCGGAAATCACGGCTATATCGTGCGGTGCAACACCGATTTCGGCCATGGCCTTGTGGAGAGAAGCCAAAAAGAAGTGGTCGCCACAACCCGGACACCAACGGGGTTGTCCTTTCTTATAATCTTTTGCTGTATATTCCATTTTTCTTGAGTTTTTAAGGTTTGTAGATTACTTCTCCATAATTTCGGTGAAGGCGTT
>Glacier_p1__coassemble_2312_pt1 | contig 6721 bp, 7 predicted proteins | sample Glacier_p1__metabat2_low_PE_032 | metagenome-assembled genome bin Glacier_p1
CTGTACAGAGCGGTTATTAATGAATAATTCATCTAAATATTAACTCCTTAACTCCTATAACCCCTTTAACTCCTCAAAAAAAGTTACTACTATTTTTCTTTTGTGTCAAGATAAAAGTCTCAGCCCCCGATAATAATCCCGCAGCATCGAGGTATCCTTCTCAGCCTCCGTCAATACCTCCAATAACATCGGTTTCAACGTATCATTCGAGTCGGTAAACAGTTGCATCTTCTCATCCAGTTCCTCTTGATTTTCAGCTTTCATATAGAAGAATCCCCTTTCTTCAGCCCATCCGCGTGCCGAAGTGCGGTGCGGCGCCGTGATAAACGGTCGCGAACGTTCTGTCTTATCCATTCCTGGCAACGTATGGAAAATTTCCCCACCCGCATTATTCAGCAATAGAATTCTCAGATTAATACCGAAATGATGATTCCAAAGTGCATTCATATCATAGAAAAAGCTCAAGTCACCAATTACTACAAAGTTCAGTTTTTTCGAAGCTGCCGCATAACCGATGGCAGCCGAAAGCGAACCCTCAATGCCGTTTACTCCCCGATTGCAACATACCTCTACCTGCGGAGCTAGCGGATACAGCTGCGCATAGCGCACTGCCGAACTATTGGCTAGGTGTAAAGCTGATTCTTGAGGAAGCTGCTTCATTAAAGCACCGATAGCCGACATCTCTGAATATGGGAAATCGGGGATTGGCACCGTCTGACAAAAAGCCTCCCAAGCCGTAGCAAATCCCGAAGGTCTGCTATCTATCAGCGGCCCTATCTTTTCGAGAAATTCAAACGGATCCATTTCAATCACCGTTGTGAGGCAGCCAAACAGATCAACCACTTTGCCATCTGCCGCCACATGCCAATGTTCCTTGGGCGGATGCTTCCGCAAATACTTCTTCAGCTGCTTCGATACGATATGGCCACCATAGGTAATCAGCAAATCAGGAGCCATTTCCAACTGCTTCTCGTCTGTCATAGCCGAGAGTGCCGCATCAAAATTACGGATAGCCTTCCCTGGAACCGTGCGGTTACTCAAATGCTCTGTAAGCCATACAAAATGCTTCGACAGTTGCTTCACATCATCCTTGGTAAACAGATAAATCATACTCATCTGTCCAGCCACCACCATGCGTCGGCTTAGTGCATTCAAGCGTTCCACCAGCGGCGTATAGTCACGGTCGTACATATTCAATCCCTGATAGCGCGTCAATACCCTTACCTGCGGCAACTCTTTGGCCGTAAATCGGTAGATAGGTTCCGATACTGGCACATTGATATGCACCGGTCCTCTACCATGATGCGATGTTTCCAGTATTGCCTCATTGATTAAGCGGTTACAATACCATTCATCCTCTTCGGTATGCACCTCAGGCAGATTCACCGCACACTTCACCAGCGAGCCAAACACCCCTGGCTGCGGCAACGTCTGCCCATCCATTTGTCCTATCCAAGCCGCCGGACGGTCGGCCGAAATCACAATCAGCGGCACCTGCTGATAATAAGCTTCCGCCACGGCCGGATGCAGATTCAGCAATGCCGACCCCGAAGTAACACATACCGCTGCGGGTCCGCCCCCCTGCAGAGACAGCCCGATAGCAAAAAATCCGGCACTCCGTTCATCCGTCACCGAATAACACGTAAAATCAGGCACATTAGACAATGTATGCACAATACACGCATTTCGGCTTCCCGGGCAAAGTACCACTTTTCGCACCCCATGTGCCCTAAGCAGCGCTACCAACTGCAAAATATTCTTCTTATCTGAATACATATCAATTTAAGTTTCGTAAGAAGCAAAATTAGGGAAAAACCACGGAATAATCAATCAATTTTATGTAAGTTTGCATTTGAAAAGAAAAACGAATGAATCCAGATATCCTATGACGCAGACCGCAGGCATCCATAAGACCCAGTTGCCCAATGCAGTCGTGTTTCGCGAAGTAGAAGCATGGCTGGCAGACAATCATCCAGTAACCTTAAAAGCGGTAGGTAACAGTATGTGGCCTTTCATTACCGGTGGACGCGACGAGGTAGTGATTCAGCCACACTCCGCCAAGCAATCTCTGGAATGCGGACAAATAGTATTGGCCCGCCTATCCGAAGGCTGCTACGTGCTGCACCGCATTCTTCGGATAAATTCTGACCAGATAACCCTTTTAGGCGACGGACACTGGAGACAACGCGAATACTGCTCTTCAGCATCCATCATAGGTAGGGTAAGCATCATCCGCCGCAACGGACATTCCATCAACTGTTCCCACCCAGCCGAACGCTTCCGCACCCGTTTATGGATGAATCTGCTGCCCATCCGCCGATACCTACTCTTTCTGGGCCGCCGGATACTACAGCCACATACTACTACCTCTAAAACCATCGTCCCATGAAACTCACAACCGCCCCTAGCCTTCATAGCCGTGAGCAAACAGATTGTCGATGTAGCCACCCTACATACCGATGGCCGGTTATCCACAGGAATCAGCCTATTGATAGGCTGCATGCTGCTACAACTCGTACTGTCGGGGCTCACCAACCGCCTGCATGTCACTGTCAGTATCAATCTATCCAACCATTTACGCAACCGTCTGTTCAGCCACGTACTGTACAGTCGCTGGCACGGACGTGAAAAGCTCCATTCAGGCGATGTATTGAATCGTATGCAGAAAGATGTAGATGTAGTAGTGGGACTACTCTGCGGCTCCTTTCCCGCCTTTTTTATCACTTTGTTCCAATTGGCTGGCGCTTCATTCTACCTGCTGCTACTCGATGAGCCCACCTCTTCGCTCGATGCTGCCACCGAACAGTTGCTACTGCAACGCCTCTCCCACTCCTTGAAAGGCAAGACTCTGCTGGTCATCACCCATCAGGAAAGCACAGCTCGCCTCTGTCAGTCTGTGATACGTATTCCAAAATAGGAAATAAGTAAACCCGTGATGCGAAAAATGAGGTAAGCCTGCTGTTGACACTACTGCAGTTGCAACTTATCCCGCACAAATCTTTCGATGAAATCCGTGGTTTTTTCGATGCCCAGCACCGTAGACTCTACACAGAGATGATACGTTTCTGCTGCCCCCCACGTCTTGTTGCTGTAATAATTGTAATAGGTAGAACGGCGTTTATCGGCTTTTTCTATCATTTCTTCGGCCTTTTCCTCCGAGATGGCATGCTGACGGCACAAGCGCATTATGCGGTCTTGCGGCGAGGCAGAAATAAATACGTTGACACAACGGGGATGCTCGCGCAAGATGTAATCGGCACACCTACCTACAAACAAGCAAGACTTCTCGGCAGCCAGTTTACGTATCACATCACTCTGCACTTTGAAGAGAGCATCATTGCTCAAGCAGTTCATGCCAGGCAGCACCCCGTCGCTCACGTAAGGAAAACGCATGCCAAAGAGTCCCCCGATGATGCCTTTTGAGGCTTGTTCGTCGGCCTTTTCAAAAAATTCCCGACACAGGCCGCTTTCCTGCGAAGCCAAATTTATCAGTTCTTTGTCATAAAAAGATATACCCAAACGAGCGGCTAATTTCTCGCCGATTTCCCTGCCGCCACTACCCAACTGACGACCTATATTTACTACGATGTTTTCCATATCGAGTGTATTTTTATAAGTTAGAAATATTCTTTGATACAGACAAATATACACAGTTCTTACGAGATAAGTACACAAAAACAGAAAAATAATCACCCGCATGCAACAGAGTTCCGAACCGGAACAGCACCCTAGCTGAGCCGGAACAGCTCCGTAACAAACCCGAAACTCCTCCATGCAGAGGTACCTCTACGTGGATAAGCTACGGAGCTGTTGCCGCCCTGTTGCGGATGTGATTAGGAGAAGTCCTCCTCGAAAACATCGGCAAAGTATGTGTTTTTCCGACAGACAGAAATACTGCGTACCGCTTAAAATAATTACCTTTGCGCATCGTAAATTTAAAAAACAGCTAAAGATGATACAATTTCAATGCGACTATAATGAAGGGGCACATCCTTCCATTCTGCAACGTCTGATGGAGACGAATATGGAGCAGACCGTGGGCTATAGCGAGGATATTTATTGCGACCGGGCACGCAAACTGATACGCGAGGCTTGCCAAGCGCCCGAAGCAGCTGTACATTTTCTGGTGGGCGGAACGCAGACCAACACTACGGTGATAGCACACATACTGCGGCCTCACCAGGGGGTGCTGGCAGCCGATACGGGTCACATCAACGTACACGAGACCGGAGCCATAGAGCACACGGGGCATAAGGTACTGGCCTTGCCTTCTGAACAAGGAAAGATTTCTGCCCGCCAAGTGCAGGAGGCCGTGGAAGCGCACAGGCGCGACGACAGTTTTGAACACATGGTACAGCCGGGCATGGTGTATATATCGTTTCCTACCGAGGTAGGCACCCTGTACAGCCGTCGGGAGCTGGAGGAACTGTATCACACCTGCCGGCAATACTCCCTGCCGCTGTTCATCGACGGGGCACGCCTGGGCTACGGGCTCTGCTCGCCCGAAAACGACGTGACGCTGGCCGACGTGGCACACCTCTGCGATATGTTCTACATAGGCGGCACCAAGGTAGGAGCCTTGTTTGGCGAAGCACTGGTCATCACCACCCCCCGCTGGCAGACCGACTTCCGCTACAGCCTGAAGCAGCACGGCGGTATGCTGGCCAAGGGTCGCCTGCTGGGATTGCAGTTCGAAACGCTCTTCACCGACGACCTCTACTTCAACATCTCGCGGAATGCCATCCGGCAGGCTCTGCGCATCCGCGAAGCCATCCGGCAGGCGGGGTATGCCTTCTTCATGGAAAGCAGTACCAACCAGCAGTTTCCCATCTTTCCCGACGAGGTGCTGAAACGGCTCAGCCAAGATTTCCTCTTCACCTTCTGGCAAAAGACCGACGAACACCATACCGCCGTACGCATCTGCACCAGTTGGGCCACCACCGAAGAGAATACCGACCGGCTGATAGCTGCCTTGCAAATAACCAAGTGAAAGATAGAGCCTTCACCCTTTGCCCGCTGATTATCAACGGGTGAAAGGTGAAGGGTGAACGATAAAACAGCAACTTCTTTTCTAAAAAAGCAGGAAAAGAAGTTGCTGTTGTTATCTAGAAATTGTATCTTTACAGAAAAGAACAAAAATATGATTACCGAAAACACCATAGATACATCGCAAGCCATATTATCCAATCAAGGGGATATGACTTCATTTTCATTTGCCGAAGAGCAAATTCGTTTCCGTTCTCCAAAGATTCTAGAACGATACATTGATATTAAAGAATGAGACAAGGGCTATCTAGTAGTAACAGCACTATATAAAGGTATAGGAAAAGCAGAAGAATACATTGACTTAATCCCAATTCTTCGAAATCTATGCATCAATCCGGAAAAATTTCTTAAACCTATAAAATCTGTAATTATCAAATATGATGAACCAGTATGAAATAAAAGACATCCAGCAGAATGCTAAAATGGAACTTCGAATCATCCGTGATTTTATTAAAGACAACTATAAAGAAATGTATCAAAAATAGGCAATATACAGTCAAGAGGTTTTTTACACCAATGATTAAATTTTATACGACTTATCATGAAAAACGAAGTATTTAAACCCAGAAAATTATCGAAAGCATTTCTGTGCTTCATCACCGTCTGCCTGCTGCTGGCTTTCTATGCTAGTTATGAAACAGGGCAATGGGCCATACCGCTCCCTTTACTACCACCCGTCATCATTATTTTAGCCCAACACCGAACCCGCTACCTCATTTGGGAAGACGGACGGGTGGAAATACGTTCCGGCTGGGGTAAGAGTAAAATATTGAACGAACTGCATCAAGTGATTTATTACCCCAAGAATTGGCTGAACAACCGAATCCGCATCCATTACCAAAACACCTTTGAGCTGCTGAACCCCGAACGGCCTCAGGAGTTTCTGGAAGCCCTCCGACGGTATGCTCCCGGACTGAAGATAAAGGAAAAATAAAAAAAACGTCGACTATGAATTCCAAACGGATACTGTGGCTGATAGGAATACTGACTATCCTTCTTCCCACCTGCCTGCAGGCACAAGAAAAGGACAGTCTACAGATAGACGGCGGGAGAACCCGCTCTTATCTGTCAAAGGAGCTTTTGTTTCGCCCCACCGGAACAACCACCCTCAACACAACCCTTCCTACTGTTCCTCCTCTTCCTTCACAACAAAAACTGGCTATTCCCCTTCCGACGCAGCCGGTACTGCCCACCATGCATTTCAACTTACCGAAACAGCCGGTCATCCCCTACTATACCAACCCCACTCCCCTGTTCAAAGGAGATTTCCACACAGACGGCCTGCTGCTGCCCCACCGCTACGGTGCCCTCTTTGCATCGGGCAACCAGACATCGGTACCAGGCATCGGACGCTTCAACCAGGCATCTCTGACATATATGCATAGGCTGAACGACAAATTGAGCTTTCAGTTGGCTATGGATGCCATGAAAATACATATGAGCCACCTCAGCGGACAGGCATTCTCCGCTTCGGGCATGATGCTCTACCAGGCTACCGACAAGCTGGGATTCCGTGTATTTGGTTCGTATGCCCCGGGCAATACGTTCGGCATGAACACACACAGCTACGGCGGTACGCTGATATGGCAGGTGAACGACCGCTTCGGGCTGGAGATGGGTGCCCAACGCTATTATGACTCCATGCGCGGCGGCTGGCAGACAGTGCCCGTAGTAA
>Glacier_p1__coassemble_3579_pt1 | contig 4619 bp, 6 predicted proteins | sample Glacier_p1__metabat2_low_PE_032 | metagenome-assembled genome bin Glacier_p1
CTATGTTGGCTAATATGGCGTGTTCTTTGATTAAGCACAAAAGAATCACTACGACCGTTGCAAAGGCTAAAGCTCTGAAGAAGTTTGTTGAGCCGCTGATTACAAAGTCAAAGAATGACACAACAAATTCTCGTCGTGTAGTATTTAGCAATTTGCAAGATAAATATGCTGTAACTGAGCTGTTTAAAGAAATCTCTGTTAAAATTGCCGATCGTCCGGGTGGTTATACTCGCATTATCAAGACTGGTAACCGTCTTGGTGACAATGCAGAAATGTGCTTCATTGAGCTCGTTGATTATAACGAGAACATGGCTAAGGACAAAGTTGCTAAGAAAGCTACTCGTACTCGTCGTTCAAAGAAAAACAATGCTACTGAGGCTGCTCCTGCTGCGGAAGAAGTTGCTGCAGTTGAAGAAGCTAAGGCAGAATAATTCAACTATTCTTTTTATAAATAAAGTCGTCCCAGTGATGGGGCGGCTTTTTTTGTATCTTTATGAATCCGCATAATTGTTAAAACTTGTATGTTTTTCGTTGAGTTATTTTTGAATTATCTATATTTGTCCTCATTATGCGGCTTTGGATTGTTTTTATAGGTCTACTGTTGTTTATTTGTTCTTCAGTGACAGATGCAACTTGTTTTTCTGCGACCGATACTGTTGTGGATAGAGTCGATGCTATGCCGCAAGTTCAAGTAGAAAGCCGATCCGATGTAGTTGACCGATTGGCTGCATTTGACGTTGATAGCTTTGCTGAGTTGGGCGGAGTGTTGACGTCTTCTTCCTTTTCTTCTTTCTTTCGATTGCATCGTTATCACTATTCTGAGAAGTATTGTGCCTTACAATCAATGCTTCGATCTTTGTCTTCCAGACTGTTTGATCTGTGCGTCTCTCGCCTTAATATCAGTTCATTTTCTATCTTCTATCGTTGTCATCCGGTGTGTCAATATTACATTTTCACACTAAAGCGTATTTTGATTTAGTGGTTAGCTTTATCAGATTTATTTTGGTTGTGTATCATCTTTGATGCATTAACTAATGTTCTATAATACTAATTATTAACTATCATATATACGATTTTTATGACAACAAATACTATTGAACCTACTATCTTTGCATCTATTCATCCGCAAGTTGTAAAACGAATTAGTCTAAGAAAGTTGCTTTTTTCGTTTAGCATGCTTTTCCTTGGTTGTATTCTTTTCCTTGGTGTGTTTATGATTACTGATAAGTCATCTACCCTTAGTATGGCTTGTATGGTAGCTGGTAGTGTCTTTCTTTTGCTTGGTATTTTCCGCTTATTTTGGAAATCTCAAGATCTGTTTTATTCACCGACTGGCAGTGTAGTCAGTCAAGCTTGTTTTTTCTTTCATTTAAAAGATTTATCGACGTTGTCGCAAGTCATTGCGGATAAACAGTTCGGCGGATGTAATGACATATCTACTCTAGATTCCGGAAATGTCAGACTTGATGCGCTCTTGTCTAATGATCATCGTTTTGTAGCTCTTCAGCTTTTTCAATTTGTTCCTTACACTTACACGCCTGTTACTTCGGTGCTCTATTTTACGGATGATGATGCACGGTCTGTTTCTGTTTTCTTGAAACACTGTTCAGAGCGTGCATAAGTTGTCTTACATGAATTGGTTTCTATTTCTGTAAACTTTAGGTTCTTTGTTTCATCTTATTTATAGTGTAACCGTTCGGTGAACTATACTTGACTGCCCTTATTCAGGTTTTTACCTTTGCAGTGAACTAAAAAAACAGTATTATGAAAGGTAAAAAATCAAATTCGATTCCTGCTTTCGCAGAAATAAAGACTAGTAATGTGTTAGATGTGCCAGAAACAGTTCGACCCTCCAGTTCTTCTGATTGGAAATATGTCAGACTTTTATATCCCAATGGAGTTACGTTACTTCTTCCGTACGATATTGATTCCAAGGATTTATCTCGTTTTATCAATCTGTAAAGCTGCTATCTATGGGACGTGTTTGTAACCTAACTCCTGATCTCAGGTATTATCTATGTATGTACCCGGTCGATATGCGTAAACAATTCAATGGCCTTCAGGGTATCGTCACCCAAGAGTTTGGTCGGTATGTAACCTCTGATGAAGCATTCGTTTTTGTTGGTAAGAGGCGAACTACTTTAAAAATTCTTCACCGTGAAGGTAATGGTATGACATTATATGTTCGTAAGCTTACTTCTGGAGGTTTTAAGATGCCACATCTTGAAGACGACAATCGTACTTGCATCCTGACTTTTCAAGAATTTAACCTGCTCATATTAGGTGAAGATTGGATTAGGAAAACAGGCAAGAATCAAGATGAAAATGTCAAATGATTTAAGTAAAATTAACCCAATTATCAGATAATCAATATATTATATTTGTATATGTCGATTATTTTCCGTATCTTTAATACCATAATCAAAGAGAGAAACAGCCATGAATGACCCAATAAAGAACATAAGACGCGAGGTTACATTGGAGGAACGCTATACCAATGTAAGCGAGCAGCTGGCTAATATGTCCGAGCGCTACGATGCCTTGTCTTCTGCATTGGAAAAGGAACGCCTGCTTCGCTCTGAGATGGTGAATGAGCAGGCTGCTTCTGAATTAGCTGCTTTACGCAAGTTACATGAGGAAGAAGTGGCCCGTATTAAAGCTGAAGCCCGTGCTGAAATCCTAAGAGAACTTTCGCAGCGTGAAGCAGAAGTAGAAAAACGTTCAGCGTCTCTTGATCAGCGTGAAAAGGAACTGGATGACCGCCGGGAAAAGGCAATAAAGGAAGTGGAGGCTAAGGTTCAGAGTCTGAATGCAGGTATGCATGAGAAGATACTTAAGGAGACTTCTACAGCCATGGGCAGCTTTGCAGCCAGTTTGGAAACCATGCTCTCTGCTTTTGCAGCATCCGTCAAAGCGATGCTTGATCATGACCATGATAAGATGGAGTCTGAGATGCTGTCTTATAGACAGGGTGCTACGGAAGTCCGTGATCAGCTGGTCGAACAGCTTCAGAAGAAACTGGATAAAATAGGTTCGGAAAACTGCAGTAAAAGGAAGCAGTTGAATTACTGGATTCGCCGGATTTTGGGAGTCAACAGTGAAAAGGCAAGGTTTACTCCGGAAGAAAGGACTACTTTGTATGATTCACTCTGTGCTAATGATCTGTTGACTCCTGATCAGCAAAAGCTGCTGAAACTTTTATTGGCTCGTGACCAGGCTTACCGTGCCCGACAAGCAGCAGAGAAGCAACAGCAGAAGGAATCGGGTCATGGAAGAAATCCTTTGCCTGATGATGACTCAATGCCTTCTTTACCGGCTATTGATGTTTGGCCTGAAGAATGTAGAGGGCATGAGGATGAGTATTATATCCTATCTCGTATTCCCAGTACTAAAGTTTTTCCTGCCCGTTCAAAGTTGTTTAAGCAGACTATCAATCGTATTGTTGCAGTAAAGAAGGATGATTCTACCAGAACTCCCATCAGTGATAATGCAGATGATGCTGTTTTAGCGAAGAGTTATTTTTCTAATGAGCTGGCCTCGAAGATGGAGGTGGACAAATATGTGAACCACATGCCTTTTTACCGTCAGTTGGAACAGATGAAGCGGGATGGCTGGGATGTGGCCAAGGCTACGGTGAATGATGTCCATAAAAAGGTGTGTCTGGCATTGGAGGATCTTTACCGGTTGCAGGTAGATGTGGTGATGTCTTCTGAACATCTCGCAGCGGACGGATGCCCCATGCCTGTGGTTGATAATGATAAGCATAAGACCCACCGGGAAGTATATAGTTGAGTACCGCTCGCTGGATTTAGGCATACCGATATTTATATATGAAATAGGAACCCATGGCAACGGACGTGGTGCCGGGGTGATAAAATCTCATCTGCTCCCCTGGACAGGAAGTTTGATCTTATGTGATGGCTGTCAGAGCTATGATTGGATAGCTAAGACAGGCAGGGTGGTGTGTCGCTGCTCTGCCCATGCCCGCCGTGAATTTGAACGGGCCAAGACAGAAAATGTTCTTCTATCCAATTTTGGGCTTGCTTCTTTCCAAATTATCTATGGGGTAGAAGAGTTAATCATAGAATTAGGTCTTACCGGTTCGGATAAGATTGCGTATAGAAAAGAAAATGCAGCCATCGCCTGGCAGTCACTGTTGGCTTGGTGTGTATTCACGGTAAATGATGTTCCCCAGAATAGTCAGATGCATAAGGCTTGTAATTATGTCATCCGGCATTATGATGAACTGACGGCCTATATGAATTATGATGTGGTTCCGCTGGACAATAATGCTACGGAATCGGCTATCCGTGCTTTGGTTATGGGAAAACAGAATTATCTGTTTTGTCAGAACGAAGAATCATGCCACTATGCGGCGGTGATGTATACATTCTTTGCTGCCTGCAAAGTGCTTAAAATAAATCCGGAGAAATGGTTGTCTGATGTTCTTGATAAGATACCGTTTACTCCAAAAGAAAAATTGAGCGAGTTGCTTCCCCAGAATTGGATAAAGAGCAATCCTCAGGCAATAGTTTAATCAATTAAATTATATTTTTTCAAATGCATCGGTGCTTCCTGGTATCGATGCTGTTTGGTGTGCTTTATCACCGAACGGTTAC
>Glacier_p1__coassemble_8173_pt1 | contig 2234 bp, 1 predicted proteins | sample Glacier_p1__metabat2_low_PE_032 | metagenome-assembled genome bin Glacier_p1
ATCAGGCGGATGAATATGCTTATGATGCGAACGGCAATCTTACGAAAGATTTAAATAGGAATATTTGTGAAATCCAGTATAATATCTTAAATTTACCCCGCAAGGTAGTCTTTGCTGGTGGTGACTCCATCAGTTATGTGTATGCAGCCGACGGAACGAAACTTCGTTCAACGGCAACGATTGGGGGAGTGACCACTAAGACCGACTACTGCGGTAATGTGATCTATGAGAACGGTTTTCGTAAGTATTTGCTGGTGGATGGCGGTTACGTTACGCTGAGGGACGGCAAGTACCATTACTATCTGCGCGACCATCAGGGGAACAACCGCGTGGTGGCGGGTGCAGATGGTACGGTGGAGGAGGTGAACCATTACTATCCTTTCGGTGGTGTCTTCGCTTCATCGGGCAATGCCCAGCCGTATAAGTACAACGGCAAGGAGCTGGAGAAGTCTTTACCTTGGTATGATTACGGGGCACGGAGGTATGATGCGGTGCTGGGGCGGTTCACTACTGTAGACCCATCGGCAGAGAAAACTTATTCCTGGAGTCCGTATGCTTACTGCTATGATAATCCGGTACTGCACGTAGACCCTACGGGTAAGTTCGGTGAGACAGTTTGGGATGTCTTCAATGTAATTCTCGGCATCGACAGTTTCAAGAGAAACTTTTCGTCCGGAAACTATAAGGCTGCTGCTGTAGACGGTGCCGGCGTGCTACTGGATGCTGCTTCCTCCATGATTCCTTTCGTTCCGGGTGGTGCAGGTGCTGCTATCAAAGGTGCACGGGCGGCGGATAAGGCGGTTGATGCGGTTCAGACAGTCACTAAGGCAGAGGATGCTGCTCATGCGCTCGGCAAAGGGAAACATACGGTTGAAACAGCTAACGTAGTCTCTCATGTTTCCGGTAAATTAACAATAGAGATAGCTCCGGAAAACAAGATAGACCGTTCCTTGCTTAATCCGCCAACAAAAAGAGGGAATGCTCCTACTTTTAAAGATACAAAAGAACCTGTTGAGATTCACCATGTAGGTCAGAATCCGAATGGTCCCTTTAAAGAAATGAGTTCTCAAGAACATCGTGGAAAAGGTAATTTTAAAAAGAATCATCCATTTCTTGGTGAACCCAGTAAAATAGATCGAAACGAATTTAACAAAGCAAAAGAAGAATATTGGATTAAGGAATATGGACAGTAAAGTGAAACAAGAAATTGAAGAATTGGCAGGTGAATTATTGAAGTATTCATCTGATGTATTGGAATGGAATGATCCTGCTGATCCCAATATGATAGAACTTTTTGAACAGAAGTTTCATGTAACTCTTCCAGATGATTATAAATGTCTGTTGAGTATAACGAATGGTTTTTCTTTGATGGGAGATGGTATCTTAGGAGTAACAGACAGGAAGATAAAATATGGCTTATTTGCCAGCTATGAGTTTGAACATTTTGAATCAGGCAATCCTCTGTTTGATTATTTAATACCATTTAGTCCTGATGGGTTTGGTAATTTTTATTGCTTGGATACTCGCATAGCAACTAATGGAGGAGCTTCCAATCAGATCGTTTTTTGGTATCATGATTGTGAATATTCTGAAGAAACTCCGCCAGAGATAACTTATAATAGTCTAGCTGATTTTATAAAAGATTGGATTTTAGGGAATAAATCTGAATATAAAACTATATAGATTATCATGATAGGAAGAACGAGTCCACTTCTAAAGGTATTTATATGTGAGTATCATACAGCGCAAGGTGAATATTGATTTTGTGTTCTCCTTATTATAAAAATCCTGTTTGTCGAAAAAACAAGCAGGATTTTTTTATCTCCGGACTTTACAGACAGTACGAAGCAGTAAAACGAATACGCCTATGATGCGAACGGCCATCTTACGAAAGATTTAAACAGGAATATTTGTGAAATCCAGTATAATATCTTAAATTTACTCCGCAAGGTAGTCTTTGCTGGTGGTGACTCCATCAGTTATGTGTATGCAGCCGACGGAACGAAACTTCGTTCAACGGCAACGATTGGGGGAGTGACCACTAAGACCGACTATTGCGGTAATGTGATCTATGAGAACGGTTTTCGTAAGTATTTGCTGGTAGATGGCGGTTACTTTTCAGGGAAAAACACTGCATATCTGAAACAAACTGGATGGGCTTTCGCGTGCGCAATATATATATAATGTATACGATAGGAAAGCCTTTAAGAAACATGTTTGAAAAATATGTTTTG